>Ga0209749_1000126_pt1 | contig 132146 bp, 129 predicted proteins | sample EPASupsiteSAE347_FD_187267 | JGI IMG/M metagenome (GOLD analysis project Ga0209749, IMG submission 187267) | Bioremediated contaminated groundwater from EPA Superfund site, New Mexico - Sample SAE3-47 (SPAdes) (version 2) | ecosystem: Environmental > Aquatic > Deep subsurface > Groundwater >... | reverse complement strand
GATCAACCGTCGCTACCCAAGGTTCTGATCCGGCATGTGCTCTGGAATATAAGAAGAGGCATAACCACGTAAGAAAGTGGCAGGGGTAATCTCTTCCTGCTTGACAGTTAACAACCATATCAGGGGTTGCAACCCCTTGTTCTTGAGGCCAGAACATTCGTTACACCGGACACCTCGCGCCTGTCGCCTTTATTATCCTGTTGCATTCGCCTGTTTTCCCTGCTAAACCCGCAGCAACAAAAAACGGTCAGGAACCATTCTTATGGGAAATTCAGCCCCTGAAAAATATCCTCAGGTAAAAATGATCACGGATCAGGAACGCATTCGCATGGTGAAAGAGATTTTCTCCACCATCACCGGCAAGTATGATTTCCTGAATCGTTTTTTAAGTTTGAGGCGCGACGTTTACTGGCGAAAATTTACCGCGAAAAAAATGCGGTTTTTCCAAACCAACCGCTATCTGGATGTGGCCTGCGGGACGGGCGATCTGTCCGTGGCGGCCGCCACGAAACATCCGCAAATCAAAGTGACCGGGCTTGATTTTGTACCGGAAATGGTCGAAACGGCAAAAAACAAAGTTCAAAAGAAAAACCTTGCCGGCACAATCTCCCTCATGCAGGGCGATGCGTTGCAGCTTCCTTTTGAAGATAACAGCTTCGACGTCGCGGGCATTGCCTTCGGCATCCGCAACATTCCCGACCGGAAGCGCGCGCTTTCCGAAATGCTGCGCGTCACCGTTCCGGGCGGACAGGTGATGGTGTTGGAAATGACGTTTGTCCGGAACCGTTTCTTTAAACTGATTTACTATGTCTATTTGAATTATCTGCTGCCCGCGTTTGCAAAAGTCTTTTCAAAGAATCCCGCCGCTTATTATTATCTGGCCGACTCCATCATGAACTTCCCTTCCCCCGATGAATTCGCGAAAATTCTGGAAGAAGCGGGCATGGTGAACGTGGAAAAATATCCACTGACCTTCGGCATCACGTGGTTACATATCGGAAAGAAGGCTATGAGATAAGGGTTATGGGTTGGTTATGCCCCATGACCTATTTTGTCGTAATCACCCACACGCCTTGCCAGTTTTCAGGCGGATTGGCGATGAGATCGGCGCATTTGGCGACGTAGGCGCACGCGACGGGATCATCGCCGGCCAGTTCGGAAAAACATGCTTTAGCCCGAATAAAGTCGCCCTGATAAAACAAGGCAAGCGCCTCCGCAAATCCCGCCAGCGTTTTTTGTTTTTGCTCATCAATATCTTCCGCCGGCATCGGTTCATAAACCACAACCGGTTCTTTGCGACCGACAACGGCAACCCGCGAGATTTCCCGCACCGGAAAAGCGTCCGCCATCTGCTCTTTGGTCGTTTGGGAAATCAGCATATAAGCGCCGAACTGCTTGTTGATGCCTTCCAGCCGCGCCGCCAGATTCACGGCGTCTCCAATCATCGTATAATCAAACCGGGAATGAGACCCCATATTGCCGACCACGGCGTAACCGGTGTTGACACCGATGCGCATTTTCAAATCCTTCCCCAGGCTTTCCCGCAGCAACGGACGCATTTCGGCCAGCTTCGCCTGACAGCGCAGGGTGGCCCGGACACAGCGGACAGCATGATCGGACTGCGTAAGCGGCGCGTTCCAGAAAGCGATAATTGCATCCCCTTCAAACTTATCCACCGTACCGCCTTCCTCATGGATGATATCGGTCATGGCGGAAAGATAAACATTGAGCAGCCGGGTAAGCGCTTCGGGATCAAGTCCTTCGGAGATGCCGGTAAAGCCTTCCAGATCGGAAAAGAAGATGGAAAGCATTTTTCGCTCGCCGCCCAGTTTCAGGCGGTCGGGATGCGCGATGATTTGTTCGATGACGTCCGGGCTTAAATACTGCTTGAAAGCATTTTTTATAAACAGTTTCTGACGTCCCTCGGTCGTGTAATAAATCAACCCCGCGCTGAAAAGCGTAACGGCGACACCCGCCTCCTGAATCACCAGGGGCAGCCAGAAGCCCAGCCGGTAAGCGATCAGACAAAGAACCACCGGCAGACCCAGAAAAAACACATAGACCACGACGCTTCTGGCAATGCCAGACGCCCAGGCTGTCGCCCATCCGGCCAAAAGGACAATGAGCAGCGTCAGAATAACCACAAAGGCAGTGGGAACAGGCCGGATAAAATCGCCGGCCAGCAGGTTGTCGAGCATCGTGGCGGAAATCTCCACACCGGGATAAACGCCGGAAACAGGCGTGGGACGAAGATCAAAGAGACCGGGAGCGGAAAATCCAAAGAAGACATAAGCGTCTTTGAAGTCATCAAGATTTTCAATCACGGGTTTCTCCCCGTTTTGAAGACGCAGTTCACTTTGAATAACCGACGCGGCGCTGTATGTTTTGTGCGTTCCCGACGGGCCGCGGAAATTAAGAATGGCCCGGCCCCTTTCATCGATGGGAATTACGATTCCATTGATGACCAGCTTTCCCGGCTCAATCGACACCTTCTCCTCCGGCTTTGCCGCAAGATAGCTTCCCAGCCCTAACGAGGGGACGACTTTGCCGTCAAAGACTTCAAAAAAGGACATCCGGCGATAGACACTGTCAAAATCGGGATTGAAGCGCACATTGGCTAGAACACGAACGGGATCGGCAATTTCCGGAATGGGAAAAGTGGCACGCTCAAAAGGTTGATAACCGGTTTTCTTCATCCATCTATCAATCCCTTCAATTTTCAGAAAAGGCGCGGAGGCAAATGAAGGCCATGCGGTTTCGCTTCCCTCCGTACGGCTCAGAAACACCGCGCCCGCCACCGGAAGGCCTTGCAGGGCGTTGCCCAGCGCCTGATCATCCGACACGCCATCTTTGGACGGCTCGGTATAGAGCACATCAAAGGCCAGCGCTTTGACGCCGGCGCGCTTGCAGAAGTCAGCAATCCTGGCGTAAGTTTCACGCGGCCAGGGCCAGGACAGACCGTTTTCGTTTTTGCCCCAGTCGAGGCTCGGCTGATCGAGCAGGATCAAACGGATTTGAGGGGTGGCAGGCGACGGTCTCGCCAGAAGATTAACCCGCCAGTCCCAGGTCTTCGCTTCCCAGCGGTCCAGAAATCCCGGCAGAAAAAAAATCAGCGCAACCAGAACACCGACCAGACCGGCCAGCAGGCCCTGTCCAAGCTTTGATTTGCCGGCCCGGAATTTATTTTTGAAATCCATGCTCTGATCCAGAATAAGAAACCATTACAATAAATGGCCTATTGCTTTGGTAAATCTCTCGTTGCGAACAGCGGGCGGTTCACTTCCGGCAGACGACTGTCCGCTTTCCTTCAATTCGTCAATCCGATCCCGCGGCGACGGATGCGTCCTGGCAAAATCAGATCCGCCCGGCTTTATTTGCCCGGCCATGACCTTCAGCATATCGGTCAAGGCGCCGGGATTGTACCCCGACCGCCGGAGAATAGACACCGACGCCGCATCGGCCTGATATTCATAAGACCGGGAATAGCCGTTATTGATCATCGTGCCGGTAATATCGGAAATCACGCCTCCGAAAGCCTGCGTTAATTGGGCTACCTCCCGGCCGCCAAAAGACTTTCCACCTTCCTGCGCCAAAACTGAAAGCGCTTCCGTCATCCGCGCCTTCTCGATGGCCTTCATGCCGTGCCTTAACTGAACGTGGCCGATTTCATGCGCCAGAACAGCAGCCAGCGCGTCTTCCGTCCGGCAGCAGCGAATCAGCCCCCGGGTAATAAAAATATGGCCTCCCGGCGTGGCAAAGGCATTGATATCGTCGGAATCCAAAACGAGAAAATGATACCCGTCGAATAATTCCGGCATGTCCGAAACCCGCGCCAGCGTCTGCCCCATTTTATTCAGATAATCATTGGCCTTTGCATCCGCCAATGGCCGATATTTGCCAAGAACCACCGCACCGACGGTTCTTCCGATATAGTACTCCTGCTCCGGCGTAAAATCTTCCAGGCTCTTCGATACGGCCGTCGTGCTCTTGCGGATGGATTCGCCCTGCTCCCTGCTGATGGCGCCGGTTGCCTCTCCCACCGTCGTGGCGACGGTTGTCACCGTGTCCACGGCAGCGCAACCGATCATCGTCATGACGACCGGCAATATTATCCCCATGCGCCAGGAAAGAAAGATTTTGTTCATGGTTTGCCCCCTTCCGCGCGCAATGCCAGACGACCGACGACGATAAACTTCTCCATCTGTTCGGGAGACACCTTCATGGCTTCCATTCGGTCGATCCAGGTGTAATCAATATTTTTATTGCTTTTGCGGTACTCGGCTTCCACCTCTTCGCTGAATCCCTTGCCCGCCAGGGCAATCTCATCCCGGGAAACGGAAGTTCCCACATTGCCTTGTCCGGCTTTCAGGGCAATCCGCTTGTTCGTCAGCGCCGTGTTGTGTATCCATCCCTGATTTTTCCTGCCCCAGAGCGATACTTTTTTCCAGTCGCCTCTTTCTTCGAGGACCGTCACCCTGTCGCCATAGGATACCCTGACCACTATTTTGCCCAAATGCGACGGCGTCGCCCGCAACTGCCCTTCCTTAACCTGGACACTCATGACTCTCTGCGCCTCCGCCGGTGCGTTCAGGAACAAGACGCCAGACAGCGCGAGGCAAACGATGATGGATAGGTAACGAAACATTTCATCCCCCTTTCAAAAGCTAAATCCGTGGTTTCGGCTTGATCAGCCATCTTACACATTCGTCGGAATGGTTTTTTCGATATTGCCCAGCGCCGCTTCCGCCGCCTTCGCGAGTTCTTCGTCGTGGTCATGGTTGAGCGCAAACACCCGGAAATGCCGGACACGGGCGGGAATAAACCGGTAAATCTCACCCAGCGGTTCCGACGATGTCAGTCCCGTCACCGGATTAAAGATATTGATTTGCTTACCCGGTTCAGCAATCGGATTCAGAGGACGTGGGTCCTGCGTGGCCACATCCACACGAAACGGCAGTTTTTGAAGCTTCAAGGGCAGATGGCTTTTGATTTTCGCTTCGTAATTTTGCGCGCCGGGAAACTCCGTTCCCCGCTGAATCTGATCAATGGAAATTTCGGCGACAAAAGACATTTTCCACTTCAGTTCGCGGGCGTGTATTTTTTGCCACTCCAGCGCCAGATGACGCCTGCGCGCATCTTTGACCGAAAGCCAGCGTTGAACTTCGCTAAACAAGGACCACTCGTCGCATTTCAGATAGGCGTCAAGATTCTTTACCGGATTGTCCGGATACATCAACTGGAGCGTTTCAGAGAAGATTTCCTGCAAGTGCAGATCCAGCGCACGCGTTGTGCGGTGGAAATAAACATTGCTGTAAAGATTGAGGCGCGCGTTCAGAAAACGCCTGAGCGCCGAAATGCCGGATTGATGCAGGGTCAGGCCGTCCTCCGTAAAAAAAGTATAGTAGCGCAGTCGCTCCATATCGACCATATCCAGGGAAAAACCGGTCATATAGGCGTCTCGCTGCACATAGTCGAGATTATCAACGGTGTAAATGCCGGAAAACAGCTGCCTGAGCCATTGCAGCCAGCGCGGTTGTTTAACCTCGCCCTGCGCATCGGGCATTTTGATGAGATAGGCCACCTGCTGCGGATCTAAATTCTCCGCGCGGGCAAAAACTCCCGACGGACCTCGGGAAATGCGCGAAATGGCGGCGCCCAGTTTTTTCACAATGATCTGCCGGCCCATATCTTCATGGGTCAACCCCCACCGGCTCAGATAATGTTCATCAAAGAAATGACCGAAGGGACCATGGCCGACATCGTGGAGCAGACCCGCAAGCCTGAGCAATTCTTCCACGTAATTGAAGGACGGCGTGTCTTTGCAGACATTCTTGAGGCTGGGATACAGATGGCGGGCAAATTCTCCCGCGACATGCATGGTCCCCAGGGAGTGCTGAAAGCGGGTGTGCTCCGCCGCCGGATACACCCAGCGGGCGCTTTGCAACTGATAAATACGCCGGAGCCTCTGCATCCAGGGAGAATCGATAATGTCTTTTTCCGTCTTTTCCGCCGGGTCATGTTCACCCGGGACCGTAAAGAAGGCATACGAGTGAATCGGATCGGCAATCAGGGCCATCCCGTCATAAACATTAGCGGGGAAATTTTTCTTTTTCATAAAGGCATGTTTACAATATTATGATTGAAATATCAATTTAATGATGCCGCTTATGAAACTTCACCACCCCCTACCCCCGCCGGCGGGGGACAAAAAGCCAAATGATGTTTTAGTTGCACACATAAACCGCCAGTTAGCATGAAACGATCCACCTTATTCTCCTCCGCTACCCTAAAGGGCACACGTGGCGGAGGTGGCGCGAAGCGCCGGAGGTGGTAAATCCACCAATTTCATGCCACTGTGCAACCCCGTCGGCAAGGGACATTAAATGAACTTTGCCGGCGGGGGAGATAGACTCATCGCACTTAGCCCCTGCTTCCGGTACAATCCAAAAAAAATCCCCGGAAGGTTGCCCTTCCGGGGATAAATACTAACGTTGGAACAACAACGAACTGAATCCTAGAAAGTCAGGGTCAGTTTGTTGATCAGCATGTAGTCGTCATTGAGGTCATGGCTGGTAGCCGTCTCAGCTTTATAGTAATTACCGGTCATGAAGTAACCAGCGCCCAGCATATAGGACAGGTTGTTCGTGATCTTGTAAGTACCCGTAACATCGATTTCGTAGCCGTAGTCTCTGCCTTCCCATGTAGCACCTGCATTGTAGGATGCGAGAGTTTTATCGGCCTTGGCATAGGAAAAAGATGCCATAATGTCAAACTTGTCAGTCGGTCGCACACCGGCGCGCAACTGAGCAAAATAAGCGTTGTTCACTTCGCCGCCATTCGTTGCAGTCTGAGGACCACCCAGAGCAAGAGGTCTTGAATTTGCATAACCATTCAAACCGCCTACCCAGTAATTCCGGTCAGCGTTGAACATAATCAGGCAGGGCTGATAGTCTAAACCGCCATTGGCCAAACCACCTTCTATCTTATCCGGTGTGCCGGGATCATCACCGGACACATAAGCCAGCGAACCGCCAACATAGAACTTGTTGAAGTCAGCCGTCACATCCACCCATGCAGATAAATTGTTGACGTCAATTGTATCGTTTCCATTGAGACGGGGAACCCAAAGCGCTTTCGACTCATCTTCAACTTTCTGTTTACCATATACGTAAATAACTTCAGCCTGCAGAGCAACCGGCCCCAACTGCGCCTTCGCATAAGGCAGTGAAGCTAGAGCCCATCCTGCCGCATTGGGTGCTGTAGCCAAGTTGGCATTTCTGCCGGTTCTGTCATCGATGTATTTGAACAATACACCAGCTTCAAAAGTCTTCGCCTTATAGACTGCCAGCAGATTGTAGAAGTTTCTGTCCTGGTCGGCTATCGTAGCAAGACCATTTCTTGCTCCATAAGGTACGCTGTTTTCAGAGTCCTTGCCCATCTGAGCGCCGAGGATCACATCACCGATCTTTGCGGTATAAGTGATTTTAGCATTCGGATAGCTGTTGTCGCCAAACACGGTTCCCCATGCACGATCCTGCTGGTAGCCAGCGGCAAATATGCCGATGGGAGAGGTGTAACTCACATACGCCCAGTCGAAAGCGATGTTTTCATTTTCAGCTTTGGTGCCTGCTGACAATGTATCAAGCGCCGTTGACGTCGCGCTGCTTCTTGCGGCGCCCCAGGCTCTTTCCATAATGTCCGCGCGGGTGATCAGGGTGAGGCCCGGAGAAACAACAAAGTCCGTTCTCACGCGCAGTCTCTGATAATAGAAAGCTGTGCTGGGATTTCCACCTGTTGAACTCTTGTAGAAGCTTGTTTTATCCAGATACATACCGGCCGCGTAATACTCGCCGCTGAATTTAACATCAACGGCCATCGCTGACGTGCTGAAGGCTACGATTAACCCCAGTGACAGCAAAACTAACCAAAATCTCTTCATTTTTTCCTCCTTAAATACTTATGAAGTCGAAACATTTCCGCCTTTTTCTCAAAACGGGCATTTCTTGAAAAAGGCCACCTCTATCTCCGCCGCATACCTGCTTTCAATACAGTCCGACCGCAGAATACACGGCACGCTACCTAGCACCGGCTCATCAACCTTGTCAAGACTTTTCTCCCGACAATGAAGCCGCCTTGGCTGGTATTTGATTTATTAGCAACACCAATGCCACATTTCAAAATCAGCCGCATTAAAGTCATAAAACAATGAACAACCTTTCCGTTAAAGGCGACGTAGAACTTTTTCCCAAAAAATCACGAACGTATCTATTTAAAATCATTTAATATAACGTCAATAGACGACTTACGACCGCGTTGTGAATGCTTTTCACGGTGTGTCATCTTTTTTACCACATTGATCGTGACAACGGTTAGATTTTCCATAAAACAACCCCGATCAGCGCATTGGCGTGTTGTTTTTAACACACCCCATCATGAAAATATCATACAGAGTTCATTTTCAGGCAAAAAAATCCCCGGAGGGTTCTACCCTCCGGGGATGGGTGTTCATTTGGAAACAACAAACTGAGATTAGAAAGTCAGGGTCAGTTTGTTCATAATCATGTAGTTATCCTGAAGGGGGTTATCGCTAGCCATATAATCAACATTATTTATAGGATTACCGCTCTTGGCACCGCCATCATCGTACGCTGTACGCCCCTCAGCCTTAAAATAATTACCGGTAAAGAGATAACCGCCGCCCACCATATAAGTCAAATTATTGGTGATCTTGTACGTTGCGGTCAGGTCCACTTCCCATCCGTAATCATTGTAAAGCCAATTGCTGGTCGGCTTGACCACTGCGTTTGCAAAAGAAACCGACAGGCCGATATCCAGCTTTTCAACCGGCCGGACACCGGCGCGCGCCTGGAAGAACCAGGCATTGAACATCGGACCGTCAAAAGTCGCGACAGCATTGGAAAGCACATCCTTTTCAGCCGTGTAGCCGTTAAGGCTCCCCGCCCACTTCGTGCGGTCACGGTTCCACATGATCAGACAGGGGTTCCATTCGGCGCCGCCGTCAAGACCGATTGTTCTATCTACGTTGTCATTGGGATCGTCGCCGGAAAGATAAGCCAGCGTGCCGCCCATATAGAACTTGCCAAAATCCGCCTGAGCGTTCAGATAGGCATTCAAAACATCAATACGTATATCCGTACCCAAAGAACTTTCCTGTGCCCACTTACCAAACACGTGATGGAGTTCACCTTCGAGGGATACATTGCCAATCTTGTATTTAAAATAAGGCGCCAAAATGTAGAGATTTATCGTCGCTTCATAAATACCCGGTACGCCATAACCCGCAATATCGCGTAAGACAACATCTAAAGGTGCATTCATTATAAAAACACCGTTTGCATCGTAAATTGGCACATTATTAAGATTAATATCTCTGGTTACGGCAACGCGCTGGTATCTGAGCAGAAGGCCGGCTTCACCATGCTTCCACTGGTAATAATTGGCCATTTGATAATAGTTCGTGTCGGCGTCAGAGTTGTCACTCAGATCACAAAGTCTCAGAGTTACGTCGGTAAGTCCTATGGCACTTATGGTTAAATGTTCTTTTTTAAGTTGTTGCCCCCGCGGAGCACTCTGCTCACCCGCGGCCCCCAAAAGAGCCTGTAGCGCACTTTCTTTTCCTACGATAAATGCGCCGGTATATCCTCCCAGTTTGAACCCGTAAAGGATCTGACCGTTCGGCACGGAGTTATCGCCGAACACGGTGCCCCATTTTTTGTCTATCTGGTAACCGACATTGAACATGCCGATGGGGGATGTATAGTTGATATAAGCCAGATCAAAAGCAATGTTTTCATTTTCAGCAACGGTTCCGGCGGAATCAACATTAGAGCTGGATGGCGCCGCTAAAGCGCCCAACCCATAGGGGTTGGAAGGAGGCGCTGACCTTGCCGCGCCCCAGGCTCTTTCCATGACATCCGCACGGGTAATGAACTTGAGTCCCGGTGCAACGGCCACTTCCCCGTTTAAACGCAGCCTCTGATAATAAAAAGCTGTGCTTGGACCGGGCGCTTGATTATGAAATCCCTGGAACCTTGGCGAAGGTTGTTCTCCTGTTTTATTTCCGATCGTCCACGGAATCTGAGAAACGTTTTTATGCAACGTTGTCTTATCCAGGTACATGCCTGCCGCGTAATACTCGCCGCTGATTTTGATATCAACGGCCATTGCTGACGTGCTGAAGGCGGTGATCAACCCCAGTGACAGCAAAACTAACCAAAATCTCTTCATCTTGTTCCTCCTGTTTAATGAATAGATTTAAAAGTTTCCACCTTTTTCTCAAAACGGGCATTTCTTGAAAAAGGCTACTTCTTCCGCAATCTTCAAACTAATGAAACTAATGGCAAAAACTATCGGTGGTTCATTTGGTTCATTTGTGGTTCATTTGGGGCGTTTTTCTAGCACCGTTTCTTCCGGCTTGTCAAGTTCTATTTTCCGTTTCCTGACGATGAGTTTTTATCATTTTTGGCCGCGGCGCACGGTCATGTGAGTTTCATCTAGAAAATCTGTTCATATTCTGATATGAGGTACCCCATCTATTATCCAAACGGAGGTAAATACCATCATGTCGAAATCCAAGGATGTAAAAAAGGACGCCAAGAAAAAACCGGCCAAATCACTTAAAGAAAAGAAAGAAGCCAAGAAACTGAAAAAATCGGGAAAAGAATAGAAAAGACAGGCGATGGGCTATGGGCTATGGGCTTGGGGCTACGGATAGCAAACGTATTCCTGACCTATTACTTATCGCCTATGACCTATTGCCTCATTATAGGGATTTTTCATGAAAATTAAATTTCTCGGAGCCGCGAGAACGGTCACCGGCTCGTGTTATGTTGTTGAAACGAATCAGGCGCGGTTTGCCATTGATTGCGGCATGCATCAGGGATCCGACGCCATCGAAAGACGAAACCTGGATGTCGCTCCTTATGATCCCGCCCGAATTGATTTTTTCATCATTACCCATGCGCATATCGATCATTCGGGACTGCTGCCCCGCATGAAGCAGAATGGCTTTCGGGGGAGCATATACGCCACCGAACCGACCGGCGATCTGCTCAAAATACTACTTCTGGACAGCGCGCATATCCAGGAGGTGGAAGCAACCGGGAAAAACAAGAGGTTGCAGCGCACGGGCATGAAAACGGATGCGGTTCCCCTTTACACTACCCAGAACGCCGAAGCGGTGATGCCGCTTCTTAATACCCGGAAATATGACGAGATCTTCAGTCCGGGGCCCGGCATTCGCGTCCGGTTTCAGGACGCAGGCCATATTCTGGGCGCGGCCATTGTGGAATTGTTTATCGAGGAAAACGGATCGACCACGAAACTGGTCTTTTCCGGCGACATCGGTCGTCCCAACCAGCTTTTGGTGAAAGATCCCAGCGCGGTGCTTCAGGCGGATTTTCTGTTCATGGAATCGACCTACGGCAACCGCAACCATAAAGGCGAAAAGGAAAGCCTCGATGAATTGGCTCAGGCCATTGCCTACAGCTACCGGAATGGCGAGAAAGTGGTCATTCCCGCTTTTGCCGTGGAAAGAACCCAGGAAATTATTTATTCGCTTCATCTCCTTTTGCGCGAAGGAAAACTGCCCAAAGACATGCCGGTTTATCTGGACAGTCCCCTGGCCATCAAGGCAACCGAAATCTTCCGCCGCTACCATTCCTATCTGGACGGCGAAACCCATGACCTGCTGAAAAACGGCGAAGATCCGCTCAGGCTTCCCAACCTGAAACTGTCCACATCCACCGTGGATTCCATCCGGATCAACGAAACGCAGGGCGCGGCCATTGTCATTTCCGCAAGCGGCATGTGCAACGCGGGACGGATCAAGCATCACCTGCGGCACAATTTGTGGCGACCGGGCGCCAGTATTGTTTTTGTCGGCTTCCAGGCTGAAGGCACACCGGGGCGCAAGATTGTGGACGGCGCGAAAAAAATCCGCATTTTTAACGAGGAGATTGCCGTCACGGCAAAAGTGTTTACGATCAACGGATTTTCCGCACATGCCGGCCAGGATCAGTTGCTGGACTGGCTCAAAGATTTTCAAAATAAGGCCATGCAGGTCTTTCTGGTGCACGGAGAGTTTTCCGCGCAGGAACACCTGGCGTCCCTGATCCGGGGAAAATTCGGCCTGGCCGTAACCATACCGGAATACCTGGAAGAAATCCGGCTGAAACCCGGCGCGCCCGTCGAAGCTGTTCTGCAACCCGTTACACCAACGCCGCCGGTTGACCTGACACGGCTGTTCGCCGACTTGAAAACAAAACTGAATAACGCAGGCGACAAAATGGAGGTTTTCAAGTCCCTGACTCCATTTCAGCAGGCCGAGATGGCCAACCTGCTGAAAGAGGCCTCCCTGAGCATGGACAAGATCCAATCCGAAAAAGAAAAATATACAGGAGGCAGATGATTCGTTCAGCGCTTTTAGTCACATTAGGCGTGGCCGTTACCGCCTTTTTCTCATTCTGGTCCGTTGTTTTTTCTTTTTTTGCGAACGCGGAAAACAACGTCCATAAAGTTGCCAATATCTGGGCCCGAACCCTGCTGATGATGTGCGGCACAACCGTTGAGGTCATCGGCGGGGAGAATGTCCTGCTGGGCAAACCACAGGTCTTTATGGCGAACCACCAGAGCGACTTTGACATTCTGATCACGCTGGCTTTTCTCCCCGGCCAGTTCCGCTGGCTCGCCAAAAAAGAGCTGTTTGCGATTCCGGTCTTCGGTCAGGCCATGAAGAGCGCGGGTTATATTGAAATCGACCGGCAGAATCATCAAAAAGCCCTGCAAAGTCTGGACATGGCGGCGCTACGCATCCGCCAGGGCAAGTCCGTCATGACCTTCCCCGAGGGCACGAGAAGCCGGGACGGCGAAATCAAAGCGTTCAAACAGGGCACCTTTTATCTGGCCATTCAGTCCGGCGCGCCCATCGTTCCGATCGCCATCATCGGCAGCGGCGCCATCATGCCGAAGCGATCTCTGAAAATCAAATCGGGAAGAATCAGAATGGTCATCGACAAACCGATTGATGTAACAGGCTACACGCTGGAAGACCGGCAGGCGCTGATCCGCCATGTTCGACAGATCATCAAGAAAAATTATGACGACTATCGGGAAGCAGGCACCGCAGGCATCAGAGACATCCACACAGACACGCAAACGGCGATATAATGGAAGAAACTCCTCAGAAACAGCATCATCAACGAGCCCGGGAAATTCAGGGCGTGATTTGCCTGACCCTGGCCATTTTTCTTTTGTTATGCCTGTTTTCCTATTCTCCCCGGGACCCGTCCCTGACCAGGTCCGTGGCGGAGTGGAACGCCCAACCGATTCACAACCTCACCGGCAAAGTGGGCTCCTATCTTGCCGATTCCATCATCCGCCTGCTGGGCATCGCCTCTTTCCTTCTGCCGACGGCGCTTCTGGCCTGCGCTTTTCAATACTTCCGGCGGCCCGATGTCGTCATCAATGCCCAGCGCGTCTTCGGATTTTTCTTTTTTACTCTCGCGTGCGCGGGTCTTTGCGGCGTCCTGGTCAAAGGCGGCGTCGCCGTTTACGGAGAAACCCTGAAAGCGGGCGGATTAATCGGCATGGCCATTGTCCAATTTCTGCTTGGCTATTTCAATGCGGCCGGCGCCTATATTATTCTGATCTTCATTTTCATCGTCTCCCTTTTTTTCATCGTGGAGTTTTCACTCGTCTCGGTTACGGAAAATTCCTCCGGATTGGCCCGCGACCTGCTGTTCAAAGCGAAAGACCGCGTTTCTTCCTTGTGGAGCCGCTTCTTTGCGCGTCTGCAAACCGGGAAAAACCCGCCGCCGGTCATCGAAGAACCGGACCCCCCGCGCAAAAAAGCCAAACCGAAAAAAATCGAGCAACTGCATTTTGATTTCTCCAAACTCAAGTCCGACGGGAAATACCAGTTGCCGCCATTTACCCTGCTTGAGGAATCCCCCCAGAAGGACGGGCGCGTCAAACGCGATCAACTGATCACCAACTCGCGGATTCTGGAAAAAAAGCTGGCGGATTTCGGCGTGGAGGCGCGCGTCGTGGAAGTGCTGCCCGGTCCGGTGATTACCATGTATGAACTGGAACCGGCCTCGGGCGTCAAGATCAATCGCATTACCACGCTGGCCGACGACCTCGCCCTGGCGCTCATGGCGCCCAGCATCCGCATTCTGGCGCCGATTCCCGGCAAATCCGTCATCGGCATTGAAATTCCCAACCTGAAAAGAGAGCCGGTTTTTCTCAAGGATGTCCTGAATAATGACGCCTTTACCCAATCGTCCCTGCGTCTGCCGATTGCGCTGGGCGTTGATTTTGTCGGCACGCCGGTCATCGCCGATCTGGCCAGGATGCCGCACCTCCTCATCGCCGGCACCACCGGCTCCGGGAAAAGCGTGGCGCTGAACGCCATGATTTGCAGCATCCTTTTCAAAGCGCAGCCGGACGATATCAAATTTCTGATGGTCGATCCAAAGCGTCTGGAACTGTCCTCTTATGAAGGCATTTCCCATTTGATGCATCCCGTCGTGGTGGACCCGAAGAAGGCCTCGCAGGTGCTGCGCTGGACGGTTGAAGAAATGGAGCGCCGCTATAAAATCATCAGCGCCATGGGCGTGAAGAGCATCGACGCTTACAATGAAATGCTGATCACCGGCGCCAAGGGAAAAGCGGCGCAGGCGTTCAAGGAACCGAAAACCGAAAATCCGCCCGCCGTCGATACGACGGAAGCGCCGGCGCACGACACTCCGCCGTTTGAACACGTCAAGCTTCCTTATATCATTGTCGTGATCGACGAACTGGCCGATTTAATGATGGTCGCACCGCGGGACGTGGAAGAATCCCTGACCCGTCTGGCCCAAATGGCGCGCGCCGCGGGCATCCACCTGATCATCGCCACGCAGCGGCCGTCCGTGGATGTCATCACGGGGCTGATTAAAGCAAACTTCCCCACGCGCATCTCCTTCAAGGTCTCCTCCAAAATTGATTCGCGCACGATCATCGATCAGCAGGGCGCGGAACAACTGCTGGGCGCGGGCGATATGCTGTTCATTCCGCCGGGAACCTCCAAGCTGATGCGCATCCACGGCGCCTATCTGTCGGATTCGGAAATATCCCGGATTGTCGATTTTATCAAAATCCAGGCCCAGCCGACCTACGACGCTTCTATTGAAAAATTTGAGTTCGAGTCCTCCCAGACCCAGCATGAAGAAAACGGGGTTGACGAAAAATATGACGAGGCCGTCGCCCTGGTAGGCGAACTGGGACAGGCCTCCATCTCGCTGGTGCAGCGTTACATGAAAATCGGCTATAACCGCGCCGCCCGGATGATCGAGCAGATGGAACGCGAAGGCATCGTCGGCCCCTCCGACGGCGCAAAACCCCGCAAGGTTCTGATCAGAAAGCTTCCCAGTGAAAAATAATTCCCCGCGCAAACTGCATATCATTTCATTGGGCTGCTCCAAGAATCTGATTGATTCGGAAGTCATGGGCGGCCTGGCGGCTGCCTCCGGCATGACGCTGGTCGAGCGTCCCGATCAGGCCGACATGATCATCGTCAATACCTGCGGTTTTATTCAGCCGGCCAAGGAAGAGGCGCTTGAAATTATTTTAACGCTCGCCCGCGAAAAAAAGCAAAGCGGCCGTGATCTGCAACTGATTGTGGCCGGCTGTCTGGCCCAGCGCTATGGGAAAGAGTTGCTCCGGGAAATTCCCGAAGTGGATTTGTTGATCGGCACGGGAGAAGTCGGTCGTATTGTGGAGCATTTACGGAAGTTAAATACGGAAAAACCGCGCCGCAGAGCCGTCCTGTCCAAACCGGATTTTCTAATGACCGCCCGCCATAAAAGGATTTTATCCGCGGATACCGCCACCGCGTATTTGAAAATTTCCGACGGCTGCTCCAATCGCTGCGCCTACTGCGCCATTCCGTCCATTCGCGGGAAAGCGCGCAGCCGGAAACCGGAAGATATTCTCCTGGAGGCGCGGAATCTTGCGGAGGGAGGCGTTAAGGAAATCATTCTGATCGGTCAGGACACAACCGCTTATGGCCGCGATTTGAAAAACCGCCCGATGCTTTCCCGTCTTTTGTCCGATCTGACATCGATTTCCGGCATTCGCCGGCTCCGTCTGCTGTATGCGCACCCGGCGCACCTTACAACCGATATATTGGAAACCATTGCCGGCCACGACAAAATCTGCCGCTACATCGATTTACCCGTTCAGCATATCGACGACGCGATCCTGACCGCCATGAACCGCAAGGTCTCCTCACAAAAAATCCATGAAATTCTCGCCCGGATACGCGGCATGATGCCGGACGCCGCCTTAAGAACATCCCTGATTGTGGGTTTCCCGGGCGAAACACAAAAACGATTCGGCCGGCTGCTCGATTTCGTGGGGGAAGCGCAATTTGATCACCTGGGCGTCTTTACGTATTCCCGCGAAGAGGGCACGGCGGCGGCGAAATTCCCTTCCCGGATTTCGGAGAAGGAAAAGGAACGCCGGCGGGACATCATCATGAGCGAACAGGCCGACATCTCCCATAAAATCAACCGGACATTCATCGGCTCCGTTCAGGACGTTTTGATTGAGGATAAAAGCGATCGTGGAGGCTACGCGCTGGTCGGCCGCTGCCGCAGACAGGCCCCGGAAATCGACGGCGTCACCTATATTCGGGAAAGCAGCGCAAAAATCGGCGATATCGTTTCCTGCGCCATCATTGACGCCGATCATTATGACCTTTTCGGACAAATCTTATTTGACAAGAACGCCCCGTCTAAACTATAGTTCCCTCACTCTGATAGTAAGGTAAAACGATACCATGCAAATTGCGGATGTTTTTGCGGCATACTCAAATGAAATGCGTCAGGTTGAAGTTCATCTCGACCGGTACATGACCTCCGACATTAAACTGATCCCCGAAGTCGCCCATCATCTGATCGACAGCGGCGGCAAACGATTCCGCCCTCTGCTGCATTTAATCTGCGCGCGGCTGTGCGGCTATTCCGGGGAGCGCTGTTTCCCACTCGCGGCCGCTATTGAATTCATCCATACCGCCAGTCTCCTGCATGACGATGTGATCGACGAGGCGGTCATCCGCCGCGGCAAAACATCCGCCAACAATGTCTGGGGCAACGCCGCCAGCGTGCTCGTCGGCGATTTTCTGTATTCGAAATCTTTCAGTCTTTTATCGGAAATCGGCGACATCGCGATGGTGCGGCTCATGTCGAGGATGACCAACATCATGTCGGAGGGCGAGGTCTTTCAATTGATGAAGTGCGGCGACACAGGCCTCACGGAAGCGGAGTATTTAAGCATCGTCGAAAAGAAAACGGCCGTATTGATTTCCGCCGCCTGCGAAAGCGGCGCGGTTCTGGGCGGAGTTCCACAGGCGCAGGCTTCGGCTCTCTCACAGTACGGCTATAAAATCGGCATGGCCTTTCAGATTACGGATGACACGCTGGATTATATGGCCCAGGAAAAAGATTTCGGCAAATCCATCGGCAAGGATCTGGAAGAAGGCAAAATGACGCTGCCCCTCATTTACACACTGGCTGAATGCGCCGCGGACGATCGCGACAGGATTAAAGCCGCCATCGAAAAAAAAGTCTTAACGCCTGATGCCGTCCGGAATATTTTTACCTTTATTCAAAAATCCGGCGGCATTGACTATTCGCTCACGCGCGCGCAAACATTCATCCGTGAGGCTCAAGGCGGACTGGACGTATTTGCCGACTGCCCTGAAAAAGAACATCTCTTCACTGTCGCGGACTACATTCTTTCACGAAAAATATAGCCTCCAGACCGATTTTTTTCATGATCATCTTATTTTGAAGGCGCTGAAACTCTGTCGATATTTATAGATTCCTGAGATAAAACCCATAATCCGTATCGATAATACCCGGAAGCTCTATATACCGGCAGCCAACGTATTTTTTATACACGGAACAGACAACGGCTCTTTTCCTGATCACCGATCTGTTAGCGTCATCCAGGTGAAATTCGATGCTGATTTCCTGATCCGGATCCAGAAGGTTCGGCTTGACCGTTTCAAAGCCGCATCCCTGCATGGATATGTTTTTCACCGTCATATCTTCCCATTTGCCGGGCTCTGAGGCAGTGGAATATAGGCCGAAAAGTTTTGCTTCCTTTCTGTAAAACTTCCTGAATTCCACGCTCACCGCATAGGTGTTTCCGCACGGACATTCAATTGTAACCGGTCCCTTGGCATCCTGATATACTTGCGCGCGTTCTCTTTTCACCGCACCGCATTTCTGGCAGACGAATACGGCTATTCCGCTTGCATCGACATAAACTTTTTTGCTGGCATTTTCCATAGGCATTCCATTCTGCTCAAGAAGATTGATGTCTAAATCTCCCGTCATGCTTGAATTAAACAGTTACGACACCGCCACATTGTGTCTTTTTGTATCCATAATCGCCATGATATGTCAATAACAAACAACTAAATTTTTAAATTCACAAAATGACAGGCAGGGCCAAATATTTCTCATCGATCACGCCGGCGCGATCGTTTTTCAAGGCCGCGGGCAGATATTCCAGAATATCCGTCGCCATGATGCCGTCCGCGCCTTTTTGCGCGGCGGCAAGGTCTCCGGCATAACCGTGCATAAAGACGCCCTTGCGTGCGGCGGCCTCCGGATTCAACCCGAGACCATGCATGGCCGCGATGCAGCCGGTCAGGACGTCGCCGCTTCCGGCCGTGGCCATCCCCGGATTTCCGCTTAAATTGACATACACCCGGCCGTCCGTTAAACCGATCAGCGAGTGGGCGCCTTTGAAAACAACGGTGGCGTTAAGCTTCCTGGCCGCTTCCCGCAAAACGCCGATCTTGTCGGCGTTGACCTCGGCCACCGTCCTGCGCATCAGGCGCGCCATCTCACCGGCGTGAGGCGTCAGAATGGTCGGTGCCTTTCTTTTCAGCAGTATTTCGGGCCGTTCGGCAATAGCCGTCAAACCGTCGCCGTCAATCAAAAGCGGCCTGGCAATGACGGACGCCAGTTCCCGGACAAGTTTTGTTGTTTCATCCTGCAAAGACAGTCCGGGACCCATCACCACCATATCAGCCTTCTCCGCCAAAGCCAGGAGTTCCGGCTTCGCCTTCAGAGAGAGGCTGAAGAACGAGGTTTCCCGCTGCGGATGATAAACGATTTCGCGGCCGGACTGCGCAATAAACGGAATCATCGACGCCGGCGCGGCAAGCCTCGCGTAGCCGCCGCCCGCCTTCAAAAACGACATGGCGGAAAAATACGGCGCGCCGAAATAGTTGGCGCCGCCGGCGATAAACAAGACATCCCCCATCGCCCCCTTGTAGGCTTCGGCAGGTCTGGCAGGCAATAAAACTCCGTCATTCATCTGAACCTTCAGATCGTCTTTTTCATAAAGCGACGGCGGAAACGAAATATGCGTCACCGAAAGTTCACCGCAATATTCATAGCCGGGATAAAGCAGATTGCCGAGTTTCGGCAAACCGAACGCCACCGTATGGGAAGCTCTTACCGCAACGCCCATCACCTGTCCCGTATCGCCGGAAATGCCGGAGGGAATATCCAGGCTCAAAACCGGACACGGGCAGGCGTTGATCAGACCAATCACATCGGCGGCCAGTCCCCTGACCTCCCGATCCAGTCCCGTGCCGAAAATCGCATCTATCACAGCGTCGCAGTGCAAGGCTTCGCTTCTTGCCTCTTCGGCTCCGGCCAGCAGATGAACGTCGCCGGACAGGTTGCACAAAATATCATAATTCGTTTTGGCGGCATGGCGGTATTTCTTCGGCGAGGACATTAAAAATACTTTTGCCCGGCCGCCAAGAGACAGGATCAGGCGCGCCGCAACCAGACCGTCGCCGCCGTTGTTGCCGACGCCGCAGAAAATCACAAACTTTTTGCCGCGAATACCGACTTCTTTTTTCAGCAGCGCGACCGAAGCCAGCGCCGCGTTTTCCATCAATATCTCTTCCGCAATCCCCAAGTCCGCAATCGCGCACTGATCCATCCCTCTCATTTGTTCCACGGTGGCCAGTTTCATCCTTTTCCTCACATTTCCGATTATTTAATATGAAAAATTTTTGAAATTAGTATAGAACAGCCTCGCCAATTTGCCAATTATTTTTTTAGAGGGGGCTTCATGACACCCATATCGGAAATCATCCGCAAACGCTATTCGTGCCGATCCTACTCGGACACGGCAATCGAAGATTCCATCCTGCAAAAATTTCAGGAAGCGGTCCGTGCGCCTCACCGCGGACCTTTCGGAAATACACCGCGCTTTGTCCTGATTTCGATGACGACTCTGCCTCATGACGAGTGGAAAAAGCTGGGCACTTACGGCGTCATCAAAAACGCGCACCTCTTTCTCGCGGGCATGATCAGCCCCGCGCCCCTGTCCGCCTGTGATTACGGCTACTGCAAAGAAAAGCTCATCCTGAAGGCCACCGAACTGGGGCTTGGCGCCTGCTGGCTGGGCGGCACTTTTGCGATCAGCGCTTTCGGGCAGGCGGCGGGAATGCGCCGAAATGAGTTGTTGCCGACGATCAGTCCCGTGGGCTTACCCGCCGAACACAGAAGCCTGACGGAGCGGGTCATGCGCGGTTTCGCCGGATCGGACCGCCGCCTGGCCTGGTCTTCGCTTTTCTTCGACGGCGACGCCGCAACGCCGCTCACCCGGGAAAAAGCCGGTTCCTACAGGGAAGCGCTGGAAAATGTCCGGCTGGCGCCTTCGGCATCGAACAAACAGCCCTGGCGGATTGTCTATCACAATAGCCAGAACACTTTTTTATTCTATTTGTCGCGTACCTTCGGTTACAAACATCTGCGGGATGTCTCACTGCAGGAGATCGATATGGGCATTGCGCTTTGCCACTTTGAACTGACGGCCGGAGAGATGGGCTTGCCGGGGGGCTGGCGGCAGGACGATGCCGCGCCAAAAATCAAATCATGGGAGTATGTCGCCAGCTGGCAGCCTGCTTAACAAATATAGCCCGGGACATACCCTCGCTCAGGATGCCCGGATCAACCGCCGCCATCCATGATCAACACTTTTGCGCCGCGGATTTTACCCTGTTTTAAATCAACAAGCGCCCGGTTGGCGTCGGCAAATGGATATTCCTCGATATCGGGAATGATCGGAATGCGCGCGGCAAGTTCCAGAAATTCTTCAATGTCCCGGCGCGCCACATTCGCCACGCTCTTGATTTCTTTTTCCTGCCACAGATGCAGCGGATAGTCGAGGCGAAGCAACTGATCCTTATCCGCTTCCTCCTTGCGGATGGCGTTAATCACGAGCCTGCCGCCGGGCGCAAGATTTTCCAGGGCGTCCATAACGGGCGTCCATGCGGGCGTCGTGTCAATGATCGCGAAGAGCTTTTGCGGACTTTTTTCGCCTGTGTCGCCCGCCCAGCGAGCGCCGAGTGACAGCGCAAAATCCCTCTCGCGTTCGGAACGGGCAAAAACAAATACTTCGGACCGGGGATAAAGATGGCGGGCCAATTGCAGCACCAGATGGGCCGACGCGCCAAAACCCGTAAGCCCCAGAGGATCTCCGTCGCGAAGACCGGCCAGGCGAAGCGACCGCCATCCGATGGCGCCCGCGCACAAAAGCGGCGCGGCCTGCGCGGCCGAAAAAACAGACGGAATGGGAAAAGCGAAATCTTCCGCCACGATCACATATTGCGCATAACCGCCCGGAACGTCCCTGCCTGTCGCCTTAAAATCCGGGCAGAGATTTTCCAGTCCGATCCGACAGGCCGCACATTGTCCGCAGGCCGAACCGATCCAGCCAATGCCGACTCTTTGACCTTCAGGAAACTTCTTTGCCTGTGATCCGCGTCTTTCCACAACGCCGACAATTTGATGTCCCAATATAAACGGAAATGAGGATGGAGGCGTCCGGCCTTCGATTTCATCGAGGTCGGTATGGCAGACGCCGCAGGCGGCAACACGAATTAAAATCTGTCCTTCGTCAGGCACGGGTACGGGAAGTTCCATAAAAGAAAGCGGCTGCGGATTATCCCGAACGCTCGTGACTTTTTCCAGAACAGCCGCTTTCATAGGGGTTACTTCAGTGCCGCAGGCATTTTCAGAGGCACATCAACCGGCTTGATATATTTATCCAGAACCGCCCTGGTGCCGTTTACTTTGAGTTTATCAAACAAGAAGGAAAATTGGCGCTCCAGTTCCGTGCAGATGCCATTGCGGATGTCCGCCGGCAGATGCCACAATTCCAGTTTGAACGGGCCGAAGCCCTTTTTGCGGGCTTTGTAGATGAACTGTTCTTCCGTGTCTTTTTCCTTCCATTCGCTTTTCATGTTGGTTTTCAGATGATCATAAATTTTCGCCCGCAGATCCGCCGGAAACCTTTTGCTGTCATAAATCATATTCTGAAAGCCCGTGGCCAAATGAATTTCGGCGGCGCCGGTGGCGGGAAAACGGTCAAACGCCTCACCCGGCAGGGTTGAAGCGCCATGTTGAACCGCGCCGGACAGGCCATACTGCGCACGGGACACTTCAGACATTTTCGCCAAAACATCGAAATCTATTTTGACTTTCGCAACGGTGCCGTCCGCCAGCGGCACGCCGCCGTGCGTCGTACCGGTCTGCACGCTGATCTTGCTGATGCCCTTAAAATCGTCGCCGCGCTTTTTGAGTTCTTCCAGGTAGCCATCCATATAGGCCTGCAATTCCGCAACCGTGCTGTTCTTGCCGCCGACTTCGCCAATTTCTCCGCCCACGGATATGGTAATGCCGGTTGGCTCAAGATCGCGAATCATGGTGGTCAGTTCCGCCGCCAGCGAGAAATTGGTCCTCTGCTGGTCTTTGACCGTGGGTTGAGATAAGTCAACCAGCGTGGAGGTGTCAATATCGATATTGTAAAATCCGGCTTCAATGGCTTCCCAGATCAAATTCTTGACCGCCTGTGTTTCCTTCTCCGCGTCTGCGGCAAATTTTTTGGCGTTGATCTGAAAATGATCGCCCTGAATAAAAACCGGCCCGCGCCAGCCGGATTTAACGGCCGCCGCGGTTATCGCGCAGGTGTATTCCTGCGGTCTTTGCCTGGTGTAGTCGATTTCCGAACGGGCGATTTCAAAAAGGACCGGTCCTGCTTTTCCCTTGATTGCCGCGCGGAAAACGGCCTGCGCAACATCGTAGCTGATCCCGCGGATGTTGATGGCCGGCACCGTGAAACCGCTCACTTCTTTCCTGCCCATCGCCTCATAGAGCGCCTGAATCGAAGAAGATACGATCCCCAGAGCGGCGGCGCCCCGGCGAATCAGAAAACCCGCCGCCTCCTGTGTGCCCGGATCGGGGCTGAACACGACGGTATGAATCAAATCGTCAATTAATTTACGCTGAAACCTGCCTTCGTCCAAAATACGGACATCGCCGTTGTCGAAAGCAAGGATCGCTTCGCATCCTCTTTTCAACTGATCTTTGTTATCGTAAATCATGGCTGCTCCTCATCATCTGTAATTATTGCGACAAAAATTGTCCCGCCAGCGTCACTTCCGCCGTGGAACCAATGTAAATCGGCGAACGTTGATTCACCGAAGCGACCTTCAGCGCCAGAATATCTTCCTTGCCGTCCGTGGCCCTGCCCCCGGCCTGCTCCGTAATAAAAGCCATCGGTTGCAATTCAAACAACAGCCGCAACTTCCCCTGCGGCGATTGTTTCAGGGCGGGGTAGGTGAACAAACCGCCTCTTTTAATCAGAATCTGATTGATGTCGGGAACAAACCCGCCGCTGTATCGCAATTTATAACCGTCCTGCTCCAGCTTCTCGATAAATTTTAAATGCGCGTCCGTCCAGTCGCGACGCAGACCTCCGGGGGAAAAGATAGAACCTTTTTCCCTGAGCCGTATTTTTTCTTCGGACAGGACGTATTCCCCCTCGCGATCCAGAACAAACTCATGCGCCCCCTTCCCCGCCGAATAAATCATCGTAATCAGCGGACCATAGGTGATGTAAAGCGCGGCCACCATTGAATTCCTGCCGCAATCAAAAATGGATTTCCGGTGGATGCCGATGATCGTGCCGATGGCCAGATTGGTATCGACCAGCGATGATCCGTCGAGCGGATCGGCGGTGACAATATATTTTTCCTGACCATTGCCGATGGCGACAATGTCGTCCAGCTCTTCGGAAGCGTAATGGCTCACAAATCCGGAGTGGTGCAGTTTATTCCTCAGGATGTCATCGGTCACGCGATCCAGCGCCAGTTGCTCTTCACCGTAAATATTTTTAAACCCCGCCAATTTGCGGTTGGATTCATGAATTTTAGCGGAGATGTATTTGCCGACCACGGCAATCTGCCAGATCAGCCGACGCAACTCTACTTCAATGCCATCCATCCACATGTGGCGTCTCAAATCAATAATGTTTTTTGTGTAATCATTGATGCCTTCGCCCATAAATACTCCTTATATTGATCGTTGCCTTTACCCGCCCGGACTTTTTCCAGAGAACCTTTCCGTTCCGTAAGCGGGTATGGTTACCATTGATTGCGTTCAAAAGATTTGAATAAATCCCTGCTGCCAATCGGCAAACCGTCGATCAGGACACGGTTGACCCGACCTACGTAAAAGCCGGTTTCCGCATTTCTTTTTCAATTTGATCGGAATCCGGGGCATTATACTGCAAAAGCCTCTTTAAGTGATAGAAACTCTCTTCATCCATGACCAGAAAAGAGGCAATGGTTTCTTTATCTTTGGAACGGAGAATTTTGGCTTCAATGCTTAAATGAACTTCTTCGTTGAGATATAAATCGATGATGCATCTTTCACCGGCCGTGAACAGATGCGGGCTCGTGACATTGACTCCGGTCATGCTGATGTTGTTCGTTTGAACTTTTATTCTTTTTCCTTTGACTTCTATCGTCAGCTCAAACTTAACGGGAACTCTTGTTCGCCTTCTTCGTTCCTTAATCATGGATATCCCTTTCTGAAAAAACGCAAAAACGAATAATAGTAAAAAGCATAAGCACTTACCTGCTCGAGGTATATTTTCACAACTGCGAATTTTGGTCAAGCTTGATTTTACCCGGATCCGGGAAAATTATTCTTTCGCCTTCCAGGCGATAACCGGATACGTCAATACCGATCCGCCGCATTTGCTGATCATACACATTCACTTTATCCTCCGGCAGCATTAAAACGACGGAAGGATGACCGGTCATGCCGGATTTCTGCAAAAGCAACTTTGCCGCGCAGGCCAGCACACTTTGCTCGCTCACGCCTTCGGAAACGGCGAAAATATGAGATATGCCATCCGAGGCAGGCTGCATCGCGAACAATTCGACATTCGCATCATTGCCGATTTTCAATTTCCGGCGGGAAAGAAGCGCGGCCAGATGGCTGATAATCAAATCATGATCGCAGTCGCAGTCATCCCGATGAAAAGACGAAGAGGGCGGATCTCCGACAAGTTCCTCATGAAAAGATACTTCGGAAAAGTTGATCGACGTCTGGGATGAAAAAGACGCCGTTGATTTCAGTTTTTCGATTTTACCGACAAATTGAGCGGCCTGCAGGGCAAAACGGTCGCTTCCGAGCGCGCCAATCACCGCAACCTGGGTCAGCGTGTCTCCGTCTTCCATCCAGGCCCAGATACCGCGATAGTTCTCTTCAAACAGGGACTTCCCGATTCCTTTTTTCCCGCCGCCGATCTTGCCCCGATGAATGACAAAGATGCGATTCCCCGCATCTTTGGCAAAGGCCGCGCCGGTTTTGCGGTCGATTCCCGCCCAGGGGAAATTGATCTCCGCCGTTATCGGCAGATGGCCCGCCCCCTGCGGTTTGCCGATGCCGAAGGCATTCCAGTAGCGAACATCCTTTGTTGCCTGGGAAAATACCCAGATGCCCAGTCTCTTAGACCAGAATACCCTCGCCCCGAAGCTCGCCCCCTGATGTCCCAGCTTCACCTTCACCTTTTCATCCATAAAGGGTTTGAAGCTTTTGGCAAACTGCCGCGCATATCTGGCAATCAGTTTTTCATCTTCAATGACCTTCAGCATCCCTAACCCCCTCAGCCTGTTGCCTATGGCTCTTTCTTACACTAATCCAGCCGTTTTTTAAAGAGGGCAATCATACCGGAAAAAACCATAGGACATGAACATGCTTGCATTTTTACCTTGACATCTTTCATGAATTGAAGTAGATGCGCAACAGATTTTTTAAAACCAATCATCTATACTTTAAAAGTTGGAATCATTGAACAAAAGGCTTTACCAGTAAAGATTTGCGCGGCGAGAGTGTTATTGTTATCAACTTCATTACTTCAAGGAGGGGCTGTATGAAAATTAGCAAGTATTTTGTTCTTATTTTAATCTGTGTTCTTCTGACAGGCTGTACGACGTTTGTTAAGCCTGAAAAAAGCGCGCTGAAACTCGGATCAATGAAACCGATAAGCAGTACTGCTGCGATTCATGTCGTAGTGCCTGAAAAAAATCTTGAAACAAACTATCTGGTTCCCCATAACGTCAAGCATAGATTCAATGTCGATGATATTCGTTTGAATATGACTGATATTTACGGCACTGCAAAGGCGTCTATCGAAGACGTTTTAACCGCCTCTAATGTTCCCCTGTCCAATAGTTCCCAAAAATCTCTTGAATTTACAATCACCGGAATGGAATGGAGACATCCCAGTGATGTTTTCAAGTGGTGCGAAATGTACATTGATTTTGACATCGTTACAGGCAACGGCTATAAAAAACATTACCAGGTAGTGGATGCAACCACTCATCCCGAAACCGCAATGGAAAGTGTTATTGCATTGGCTGTTCAGAAAATATTTGAAGATGAGCAGATCATCTCTTATATAAATTCCAATTGATGATTTGTTTTGCCCGTGTCGTGCAGTTTGTACAGCTGTCACGCCGTCCGCATTTTCCCAACAGTCAACAGGTTTGATGTTTTTCAGGGCTGCCTGCCGTCCGGATAAGACGGCAGGCAGCCCTGTATTATGGTGAGGCGCCAATCAGGCCTGCCATTCCCGCCGGACATTTCAAGCACCGTACACGCTCCATCAAAATAGAGCCGCTAATCCAGACGTTTTTTAAACAGGCTAATAGCGCCGGAGAAAACCACCAACCCTAGAATGGCCAGCGCAAGGTATTGGGGCCAGAGAACATGGAAACCGACATTCTTGAGAAAGATTCCCCGGATGATGACCAGGAAAAACCGCAGGGGATTGATATAGGTAAGCCACTGCACAACCCGCGGCATATTATCGATTGGAAATATGAAACCGCTCAACAGCAGAAACGGCAGGAGAAAGAAGAATGTGGTCATCATCGCCTGCTGGCTGGTGCTGGAAAACATGGAAATAAAAAGTCCGATGCCCAGGGTGCTGAGCAGAAATAACAAGGCGGCAAAAAACAGCAGCGCAATGCTTCCCTTGAGGGGAACGTCAAACCAGGCAATAGCAAAGACCACCACAAAAACCATCTGGAAGAGCGAAACAACGATATAAGGAATCGTTTTCCCCGTAATAAATTCATAGGATTTAAGAGGCGTTACAATTAACTGCTCCATGGTTCCCGATTCTTTTTCGCGGATAATGGCAATGGATGTCAAAAGCAGGGATGTGAGCATGACCAGAAAGGACACAATTCCCGGCACAAAGAAATGTCGGCTGTCCAGATTGGGATTATACCAGGTCCGGATACGGGCATCGACCCTGCCGTAATTCATTTGCCGCGAATGCAGTTCGCGGAGCGTATCCCGGTTAAACTTGTCGATCACTGTTGCCGTATAGGCCATGCGCATGGTTGCTATATTACTCATGGAGCCGTCGGCGATAATCTGGACGGGCGCTGTTTGTCCTTTTCGGATGAGGGATGCAAAATCCGGAGGAATTTTAATCGCCATATCGACCTTGCCGGTCAGCAGAAGTTCCGTCATCTGCTGATCGGCGGTCACGTGATAATTAATATGAAATATATTGCTGCTGGTGAAATTATCCGCCAGCCGGCGGCTCTCCTCCGTATGGGATTGATCCAGCAGGGCCACCCGGACCGTGCGGATTTCATAATTCACCACATATCCAAAAGCCAGAATCTGAATCAAAGGCGCAACGATCAGCAGCACCCGATTGCGCTTATCGCGAAAGAGTTGAATAAATTCCTTGCGGACCAGTTCCCTGATTCTCAAATAGTTCATAGTCCTTCCTTTTTCAGCAGGCGGTAATTCAGAAGAGAAATAACCATAAAGAAGGCTATTAAAACCGCCATGCTCGGCCAGAGATAAGAAAATCCGGTATTGCGCAGGTAAATGCCGACCAGAATATCAATGTAGTATCGGGCAGGTACGAGATACGTCACATATTGCAAGAAGTCGGGCATGTTGCTGATAGGGAAAACAAAATTGGAAAGCAAAAGCGAAGGCAGATACGTCGTCAGGATCGCCAGCTGGTTGGCGATCATTTGCGATTTTGTGGCAATCGAAATAAACAATCCCAGCGATATCGCCACAAAGAGATACAGCGAAGTAGCGGCGAGCATCAGCCAGAAATTGCCTTTCATGACCACGCCAAAAAGAACCTGTCCCAGGATCATGGCGACCAGCACATCCGTGAGGGCAATAAAGAAGTAGGGAAACGCCTTCCCCAGATATAATTCCCCCGCGCGAACCGGCAGCGACTTGATGGTTTCCATCGTGCCATTCTCATATTCCCGCGCGATGATCAGGGACGTCAAAAGCGCGCCGACAATCATAATGATGATGGCGATAATTCCGGGCACGATGAAATTGCGGCTTTCCAGGTCTTCATTGAACCAGATGCGAATGCGTCCGTCCACGGGAGGATGTATTTTTTCCATCCCCTGCCGGTTGAGAAAATTCAAAAGCAGCCTGACATTGTATTGTTCGGTGACGGCGGTCATGTAGCTTCGGACAATGCCGGCAAAATTGGGATCGCTGCCGTCAATAATAATTTGCAGCCCGGCGGCTCTTTCCGCGCGGATGGTTTTCATGAAGCCGGGAGGAATAACCACCACAGCCGCGGTGCGTCCGTTGTCAAGATAATCCATGGCATCTTTCGTGGAAGGAAGATACCCGGATACGCGGAAATAAGGAGACGAACTCAGCTTGCGGACAAAATCCCGGCTGACTTCGGTCTTGTCGTAATCGATAATAACCGTTTCCACATGATTGACATCAAGGCTGAGCGCATAACCGAAAAGGATAATCAAGATCAGGGGAAGCGCAAAAGCCAGATAGAGACTGCGATAGTCCCGGATCAAATGATAAAATTCCTTGCGAATGACGGCTTGGAGTCTGATCAATCTCACGTCGTATTCCTCGTCATCAATTTTATAAACGCGTCATTCAGATCCGCGGAAGGGTTATCGGGGCAGGCGCCGGAAATAATTTGAGAAGGCGTGCCGGAGGCCACAATAACCCCTGCGTTGATCATGACGACGCGTTCGCAAAACATGGCTTCGTCCATGTAGTGCGTGGTGACAAATATCGTCATCCCGCCCACGGCGAGCTGTTTGATGAAATCCCAGAAATGCCTTCGTGTGATCGGATCAACGCCCGAAGTCGGCTCATCCAGAAACAAAATATCCGGCCTGTGCAGAAGCGAGCAGCCCAGAGCCAGGCGCTGGCGCCAGCCCGGCGGCAATTCCATGGTCGGTCGGTTGCGCACATCCTGGAGACGCGCCATATTCAACACCCAGTCAATGCGCTCCTTCCACTGGTTTTCCGGCACATTGTAAACGCCCAGATAAAAGCGCAGATTTTCATAAGGGGTTAAGTCTTCGTACAGGGAAAACTTCTGCGACATGTAGCCGATAGACTGTTTGATTTCTTCCGCATCCTTCATAATGTCGTGACCGGCAACGGAACCGGAACCGGAGGTGGGGGTAATAATGCCGCAGAGCATGCGGATGGTGGTCGATTTTCCCGAACCGTTGCCTCCCAGAAATCCGAAGATCTCACCCTTCTTGACCGAGAAGGTGATTTGATTGACGGCAACAAACTGTCCGAATTTCTTTTCCAGGTTGTTGACGGTTATGGAATCAGAAGTGGAAAGCGTCATCGACAAGCTCCTTATCCACTTCTTTTATTCGTTCGATCATCGCTTCTTCCAGACTGGCATAGTGTCCGCGGATAGCCGCGGGCGTTGCTGAATCCAGAATCACGGCGCGGTGCATCAACGCGAGTTGATCGCATTTTTCGCCTTCGTCGAGATATGCCGTGGAGACCATGATCGTCATGCCTTCCTGCTTCATACTGGCCAGAATGTCCCAGAATTCGCTGCGCGATACCGGATCGACGCCGTTGGTCGGTTCGTCAAGAATGAGTAATTTCGGCTCATGCACCAGCACGCAGGCTAATCCCAGCTTCTGTTTCATGCCGCCGGAAAGGTTGCCGGCCAGACGGTCCAGAAAAGGCAGCAGATTGGAAAATCCCAGGTATTTTTCTTTGCGGATTTTTCTTTCCGCACGGGGAATTTCAAAAATATCCATAAAGAAATTGATATTCTCTTCCACCGTCAGATCCTGATACAGGCCAAACCGCTGCGGCATATAACCGATAATGTTTTTAATTTTCCGCCTCTCGGTAGCAACAGGAAAGCCGCCGACCCGGATCTCGCCTTTGGAGGGTTTGATCATCGTGGCAATGAGCCTGAGCAGCGTTGACTTCCCCGCTCCGTCGGAACCCACCAGGCCGAAAATATGACCCGCCGCCACCGTTAAAGAAATGTTTTTTAACGCTTCCACCGTCTTAAAGCAGACGGTTACATCTCTGACATCCACCATGGGAAGGGTATCTTGAGCGGCATTCATCATCCGTGCCTCCGGCATTATTTCAGCCACGCATCAGCCGGCATGCCCGCTTTGAGTTCATGTCCCGGGTTAGCAATAGCGACCTTCACCAGATAAACCAGCTTGACCCGTTCTTTCTTCGTCTGAATGATCTTGGGCGTAAATTCGCCTTCCGGAGAAATAAAAGAGACAAAACCGGTGAAAGTCCTGTTCGGAAAAGTATCTACTTTGACATCCACTTTCTGACCGGGTTTCACTTTTCCGATCTGAGTTTCATCGACGTATATTTTCAAATCGACGCGCGACAGGTCGGAAATGGCTATCACTTCCCGCCCGGCATTGACAGTCTCTCCCGGTTCAATATTGCGGCTGGTGACCACGCCATTCATCGGCGATTTTAACTGCGTGTATTCCAGTTGAATGGCCGTCTGATGGAGCGCCGCCCTGGCCACGTCCATCTGGGCCGCGGCGGTTTCGATTTCCTGACGCGCCGCGGCGATTCTGGTCAGATTCCCCTGCGCCAGCCTGAGCAGGGATTCGCTTTCATGGAGGCGCGATTGGGCAATATCATAACCGAGTTTCATGGAATCCCTTTCTTTTTCCGTCACCACCTCCTGCTGGAAGAGATCTTCAAAACGCCGGTAATTCTTCCCCGCATCCGCCAGCGTATCGTGCGCGCTTTTCATGCCGGCCTCCGCACGGGACACTTCCGCCGGTAATGTTTTTTTGTTAATGCTCAAAACAATTTCGGCCTGCTGTTTGGCCTGCCTCGCACGATCCAGATTTGCTTTGGCCTGATCATGGCGCGACTGATACTCCGCGCGATCCAGTTCCGCAATGATCTGATTTTCAGTAACCGGCTGGCCCTCCCGCGCATGAACCGCCGTTACGCGTCCGGGCGCCTGGAAGGACATGTTCGCCTGAATGGTTTCAATCGTGCCGGAAAAGAACAGTTCATTTGGGTTGCCGTTGCGCTGCCCAAAATAGACAAAAGCCCCCGCCCCGATAAAAAAGATGATAAACCCAATGATAATTATTTTCTTTTTCAAAATGTCTTCTCCATTTTCTCGAAGTATATATGATTGCGCATGATCACCGCCGTCACACGCGCCAGCAGCATCAGGCGGCATCATCTTCACCGTTTTATCGCCTTGAGAATCAGTTTCGCCACCTCATCTCCCAGCCCGTCTTTTAACTTTTTATCATACGCCTTAATGGTGTCGGGCAGCCATTCCTGTTTATCCTTAATCGGCGTAGCTTTTGTATAAAGAAGGATGGTTCCCATAATCATCGTGTGGATCAGAAACGGCGCCACTTCGATAAAAACACCTTTTTTTTTGCCTTGTTCCAGAATGCCAAGCAGAATGGAGATTACGGCAACCATATCCTCTATAACAACACGGGGTAAATGGGTTCCGCCTCCCGCCAGTTCGCGCATCATGATCGGCGGCAGGTCGGGATTTTTATCCACGGCAGCAACAAGGCCGTTGATATATACTTTAAGCTTTTCTTCCGGCGTATCAACTTCGGCGACAGCCGCGGCAAAACCCGAAGCGACATTGCCGATAACCTGATGAATGACATTGGCGTAGAGCGTGTCTTTATCGCCGATCTGATAATAGAGCGTAGCCTTGTTCACACCGGCCCGCCCGGCGATTGCGTCCATGCTCGTCCCGCTGTAGCCGTTTTCAGCGAACATCGCCCGCGCCGCCGTGAAAATCTTGTCCGCCGTCTTTCCCGGAGCATCCATGTTTTTGTCCTTTTTAATCATCATCGTTTCTTCATTTGATAATTCCCATGGCTCTTTGCAGCTTTGCCTGACTGATATGATAATCCGCCAGAGCATTGGCATAATCCGATTTTGCCTTCGTCAGTAAAGTTTGGGCGTCAAGAACTTCCGTTGATCGCGCCACTCTTTCCTTGTAGCGGGCTTCCGAAATGCGAAAATTCTCTTCGGCCTGTTCAATCACTTTTTGTGAAATGCCGATTTGATTGGCATCCTCCTCCAGGGCTAAATAAGCCTGTTTTATTTCCAGACAAACACGGTCCTGTAATTCCCTTGCCGCATCCGCGGCCTGTCTCTCTTTCGCCCTGACGGCGTCAACGCGATATTTTGTTTTCCCCCATTCCCAGAAATTCCAACTGGCCACGGCCATCACGGTCCAGCTTTCCATGTCCTTATAGGCGCTGCCCGAAACAGACGGATTGTCGCCAAACCGGGCGTAGTTGCCGGACACGCTGACTGCCGGGAAATAGTCGCTTTGCGCGGCCTTCACCAGTTTACCGGCCTGCGCGATCGCAAGTTCGGCCATTTTCAATTCCGGTCTGTTTTGTTTCGCCGTCTCCAGGCAAGCTTCATAAGATTGCTTCATGGGCTGATATGTCAGGATATCCACAACATCCGCACCATCCGATAGATCACGCCTCAAAAGTGTATTGAATTGTGATTTAGCAAGCGTGACGGCATTTTTCGCCCGAACAAGCGCCTGTTTCCCGTTAGCCAGTTCTACTTCGGCCTGCAACAAATCATTCTTCGGAATCAAACCGACGCGATAATAATTTCTTGCGATACCGAGATGCGCATTCAGCATCTCAACCGATTGCTCCGCCGTTTCCTGAATTCTCCTTGCCCGCAGAATGTGGAAATAGGCAATCTTGACGTCCTGGACAACCTGCTGAATTTTTGCTGTTTCTTCAACCCGGGCCGCGTCCTCGGCAATTTTATTGGCCTGATAATTCGCCAAAATTCCGCCGCCCGCAAAAACGGGTTGTCTGGCTTCAATGACCCAGTTATAGTTGTCTTTTGTTCCCGTAATCATCGTGCCGGCCGGTATCAGGGGCGCAATGCCCTGAAAAAAGAAACCGGGATCTTCGTTGAGACGCGTATAATTATAAGCTGTGTTCATTTTCGGCAGAAAGCCGGTCATCGCTTCCCGCTTCCGCGCTTCCGCGCCCTTCACGCCTTCCCTGGCCATGCTGATCGATAAACTTCTTTTTAACGCAATATCGATACTTTCTTCCAGCGTCAATGTATCCGCGGCAATACCCGTAAAGGGCGCAAGCAAAGCCGCAAACAACGTTATGATACAGAAGCCTTTAAAGTTCATTATTCTTTACTCCCTCTAAAAAATCCGGTCGCATATTTTTACCGGGACGCGTATTTAACCAATCGGTTTAACGGAATGGTTAAATACTTTCATAAAAATGTCAAGCTGAATTTTTTATCTCTCCCCTCGTTAACGATAACAATGAGGAGGAGATATTCGTTACGGTTCAGCGGATCGCTTTAATGTTTATTTTCCGGACGCAACCCTTTTCAAAAAGGCGATTTTCTTTGTTTTAGGCAATCTTTTGATTTTAATTTCCAGGCGCAAGGCCTCACGTTTATTCATTTCGACGCTTGTCGCCAGTATGGCCACCGGTCTTCTGGACCGTGTATATTTGGAGGCCGTTCCCCGGTTGTGATCTTTCAACCTCTTTTCAAGACCGTTTGTCGCGCCGGTATAAAAGCTTCCGTCCGAGCAGCACAGGATATAGACGATCCATCCCTGATGTTTTTGTTCCTCTTTTGATTTCATGGAGGGAAACTTATACATCACCCGACAAAATATTGCTATCGAAAGAGAAATTGACAGGAATTCTTTGACCAATCCGTCAACCCGTGTTAAGGCACTGGGCAATATTGGACAATTAAGGAGTAAATCATGCTGAATTTTCTGCCGTCAGTTCTTGTTGGAACTATCGCGAGTTTTCTTCTTTTTATAAATGTTTTGTTTTGGGTCGCTATCTTATTCGTCTTCTCCATTCCAAAAATCCTTTTCCCCTGGACGCCGTTGCTCAAGGTCATCAACAGGATCCTTCACTGGATAGGGGAAAACTGGATTGCCGGGAATATCGGATGGATGCGTCTTACTCAAAAGACACAGTGGGATGTTCAGGGTGTGGACAGTTTAAATTATCAAGGCTGGTATATGGTTGTCAGCAATCATCAATCCTGGGTTGATATTCTGGCGATGCAGTATCTGTTGAATCGCCGCATTCCCCTGCTGAAATTCTTCATTAAGCGAGAACTGATCAAGGTGCCTTTAATGGGTTTTGCCTGGTGGGCGCTGGACTATCCTTTCCTGTATCGCCACAGTTCCGAATACCTGAAAGAACATCCCGAGCAAAAAGGCAAGGATTATGAAGCAACGCGCAAGGCCTGCGAGAAATTTGGCACGGTTCCCACCAGCGTGATGAATTTTCTGGAGGGAACACGATTCACGAAAGCAAAGCACGACCGGCAGAATTCACCCCATCAATACCTCCTGAAGGCCAAAGCCGGCGGCATGGCGCTGGCCCTGAACGTGCTGGGCGACAAATTTCATTCTCTGCTGAATATGACAATTGTCTATCCCGACGGCATTCCGACGTTCTGGGAGTTTTTGTGCGGTAAAGTAAAAAGGGTCATTGTGCGCGTTTCTTCCGTGGAAATACCGCAAAATTTTCTACATGGGGACTATGAAAATGACAAGGAATTTCAGGCGGCCTTTCAGCAGTGGGTTCAGGATTTGTGGATCGCCAAGGATGCGCAGATTAAAGCATTGCTGGAGGAGGCCAAATCCAAGTAACGCTTTTGGCCTCCCCCAGAGGCTGATTGATATTTTCTATGCCGCTTGCGGCGCGCGATGCGACCAGGACATCCCGCCCGCATCTTTAAACGAACGTTGACCGGGACGTCTGGATGACGGTGTCCGGGACGGAAGAAGTTTTCTGCCGTTATGCGGTCTCGCAAGTTCAGTCGTGCGAGTCCCCGTCAATTCACAAACCGACGGGCTGACGGTTAATCCTTCAACACTCTGATATTGCAGCTTCTCTCCCAGCATTTTCTTCAGCGAGCGCAACAGCTCGCCATCCTGCCCGGTAAGAAAAGTAAACGCATCCCCGGTCTTCATGGCGCGTCCGGTTCTGCCGATGCGATGCGTGTAAGCATCCGCGGTCGCCGGCATATCGTAGTTAATCACATGCGAGATACGGGTCACGTCAATGCCGCGCGCGGCGATATCCGTGGCGATCATCACTTCATAACGGCCGTCCCGAAAACCATCTAGGGACTGTTTGCGTTTCTGCTGCGTCAGATTGCCATGCAGGGAGGTCACTTTATGTCCGATTCTGCTTAACTGCTCGGCCAGGCTTTTGGCGCGCGATTTTGTCCGGGTGAAAACCAGGACCGACCGGGTGTCCGTCTTTTCGAGAATATCCTTAAGCAACGCTGTTTTCTGCTCCGTTTGCACCGGATAGAACGTGTGGGCAACCGTCATGACCGGAGCGGTATCTCCGATCTGAATGTGGACGGGATCACAAAGCAGGTCGTCGGCCAGAGAGCGAATCTCGCCGGGCATGGTGGCGGAGAAGAGCAGGGTCTGGCGCTTCGCCGGCAGATGCTTGACGATTCTTCGCACATCCGGCAGGAACCCCATATCAAACATGTGGTCCGCCTCATCCAGCACCAGCACTTCCACTGATGACAAATCCAGTGTGCCGCGACCGATATGGTCCAGCAGGCGGCCGGGACAGGCCGAGATGATATCGACACGGGAACGCAGTCGATTGATCTGATTATTGATGCTGACACCGCCATAGACGGTCGCGCTGCAAAGCCCTGTTTTTCGTCCCAGTTGCATAATGGCTTCATGGGTCTGTTCACTTAATTCCCGCGTCGGCGCAATGATCAGGGCGCGTATCGGACCGCGCCGCCCCTGCGTCAAACGCTGTAAAATCGGCAACACAAAAGCGGCTGTCTTACCGGTTCCCGTCTGGGCCAACCCCATCACATCCCTGCCTTCCATGATGGGAGGAATGGACTGCGCCTGAATCGGCGTCGGCTTCTTGTAACCGGCGGCAACAACGCCGGCCAGTATTTTTTCATCGAACTTAAACTTCTCAAAACTCATTTTTTATCCTTTATTGTATGTTACCAGCATCTATTTAAATTTAAACCCGATGCAAACCGTTATCAGGCTGGTAAAGGCAGGCCCTGCAAACGCACATCCGGCGTCTGAAAGACAGGCCTCAAAAACGGCATGCCATCTGGATTCTATTCTGATTAGCGGGATTACCCTTAGCAAATTTCCGGTGAAGAAAGGTGGGAAGGTCAATATTTATCGCTATTCCTGCGGGGTTTCTACAGGCAAAACCGACAAATAGCAAGCATTATATTTTTTTATTATCATCCTTAATGCGTCTTAACATCGACGGGCAATACGGACAGTTTGAAAACCCCCGCCGGTTCACCGGCAAAAACAACCATGAAAGGCATCTGTCCCTGGGGGGGAACCCGGTCTTCCATCGTTTTCACGTCTTTCAGCGCCGCAAGCATCCCCTTTGCATCCAAACTTTCCAGTTGTTCATCGATAATAATATTGCCGCAAAAAGATTCCGTTGACGCCAGCAGAGATCCTTCCGTGTTATAAAGATTCGCCACAATTTTTATTTTTGAAACAGGACGAAGCGTTGCATTCATCGCGAGGCCTTCAATCACTCTGACACTTTTCCGAAGGTGTGTATTGTAAATCAGTTTTTGCCGGACATTAACCAGACTGATCCCTTCCGCGAATGACGGTGTGGCGCCCTGTTCAGTTTTTAAAACAGGGATATACGATTTAATGATATTAATTGTTTTACCGCCCCCCTCAGAGGAAAACCAGAAATACCCGACAAGCAAAGCAATCAGCAGGAGGATGACCAAACCGATCCCCAATCCGATCCACTTCCCCGTTCCCGCTCCGGCGCTTTTATTTCCCGGCTCGAAATCATAGGCGCTGGACTTACTCTTTTTCTTTTCCGGTACGGGCTTTTTTAATATTTTTTTCTCTTCCGGCGGGGGCGTCTCCGCAAACGCCGGTTCATCGTATTCCCTCCGTTCGTCAAGCCGTGTCATCGTTTCAGAATTTTCCGGCGGTCCGGCGACTCGCTCCTCGTTTATCGGCGACGCCCGGTGAACGGGTTGATCATCACCCGGCATCTCCTCAGGCGCTGGCTGCGCTGACGCCTCTTCCAGTTCCATGGCAGGCATATCCAGCGTTGCGGACATCTCCGCAATATCAGAAGCGGCCTTTTCATCCGGCTCCGGCAAAACCTCCGTGGATTTTGAAAGAAATTCATTATCGCCCGGTATAAAGGTCCCGGTCTCCGTAACCGGCGGTTCGGATGACTTTTCAAGTTTCATTGCAGGCGTTTCCGACTCTAAGTCGGATATTTCCGGGGGAGTGTCTTCAAAGACGAGGTTGCTTTCCGCTGAGGAAGAAAGAGTGACTTCCATTTTAGCGGCGTCTTGCATAGGAACAGACGGCTCTTCTTCAATCACGGACGAGAAATTATTCAGAATAGATAACTCCTCTTCAATCGCGGACAAGAAATCATCCAGTTCCCGCTTCTCTCGTTTTAAATCAAACAACTCACTTTTATTATCCATAGCAAGCATCCTTAAATTATCTATTGTTTTTAAGGAAACGAATCTCTTCTTTTAGGGCATCGATCTCGGTCTGAAACGTCTTTTTTAACTCTTCCAGCGCATAGGCAAATGCTTCATGAGGCGGCAAATCTTTGATGGTCTCCATCGTCCGCTCCACGTCCCCGTTATATGCGGGCTGCATTTCGTCCATGGAAATTGGCGGGGGTTGGACAAGCGGCTCCTGTTCTTTTGTAACCAATTCGATTTTATCCACCTGCTCCTGTTCCAGCTCCGGCCGGAACGCCTCTTCATCCGCGGCTTTATCGATTTCAGCCTCCGCTGATGGTTTTTCTTCATCCATATGAATATCCGCAAGAGGCGTTTCTTTCCATTCCTGCTCTTCATGAAACTTGTCTTCCGGCGGTTCCATTTCCAGAGTCCTGCTCTCATGAAGGAAAGTTTCCGCGGCTTGCGTCCCGGCAGAACTTTCAAGATCCGTTCTTTCCACCCAATATCGATATTGCTTGATGCTTTCACTTAAATGATCATTTTTTTCAGCTTCCGTCATCCCTTCCGAAACCATGACATTTTCCAGATGATCGTAAACGGACAAGAGCAAATTGACGGAATCCTGGTTGGAACTTTCCCCCTTTACCTGGAGATACCTTCCGATAAAGCGGAGAATTCTTAATAATCCCTGAGCAATACGGTCCCCCGGATGCAAAAGATATAATTTATTGCTCTCATCTTCCAATTGTTGCAGAATCCGGTTATTAATTTCCCATTCCAGGGACAAAACGATGCTTTTGAGATTTTCGATCGCCGGGAGGTCGGAAACCTTGCCTTCCTCCTGTGCGGCCTGGACAATGGCTGCCATATCCTCTGTCTCTTTAGCCGTCTCCTGGGCAGCGCGATGTTTTTCGTCATCGCCGAATATTTCCAGAAAACTCTTGTCGATTTCAGCAACAGTTGGTTGAAATTGATCTTGCGCCGACAGTTCATCCGCAACGACTTCCGTTTCCCGGTTTGTTTCTTCGATGGTTGGAGCTTCCCGGTTATCCTCCATTGCCCAGGTATTCTCCGTCTTCACGCTGACGGTAGTTCCTTCCATATCTGCCTGAGAAACGCCAGGCTCTTCTTCTTTGGCCGGTTTAGTGTCTTCACCAAAGACACCGCTGAAACGACTTTCCTCCGTCTTTACGCTGACGGTATCCCCTTCTGTATCTGCCTGAGGAGCAACAGGGCCTTTTGCTTCAACCGGTTTAGTGTCTTCACCAAAGAGACTGTCGAGGCGACTTTCCAGTTCCTGAAGAAACGCCGAATCTTCTTTATTGGTCATTTTATTGCTCCCGTTTCAACTGCTTTTGCAGAGATGCCATCGTTAAGGAAATAATTGTTTTGAGGGTCACAACGACATTGTCTCCCTCTACTGCACTGGCTTCGAATGCGGGAACTTTCAGGTCCGCATTGAGATCGTGTTCCAGTGTTTCTATATCCAGAATTTCAATGCCTTCTTTAACAATATCTCTTTTATTGTATTGAATAACGAGCGGGATATCATGAATATCTTTTCTGTAGAGCTTGAGGTTCTCCTCCAGATTCTGAAGGGAGATAATATTTTTCTCCCGGCGATCCACCGCGGAATCCGCGACAAAAACAACGCCGTCAACCCCCTTTAAAACGAGCCGTCTTGTAGAATCATACTTTACCTGGCCTGGAACGGTGTAGAGTTGAATTTTGACGTCAAATCCGCCAATTTTCCCCATATCCAGAGGGAAAAAATCAAAAAACAATGTGCGGTCACCCTGTGTTTTAACCGTGACCATCTCCGAATTGACCTGATGACGACATTTTTCGAATATATACTCCAGATTTGTTGTCTTGCCGCATCTTCCCGGACCATAATAAACCACCTTGGCCTGGATAACTTTATCTTTTAGATTAATAAACGACAACCTGCCACCCCCTGCTTTTTCAAAGTCTTCATACAACCATATTTTCCTTAAAGTATTGGGAAACGCCTTTCAGCCATCAGGTCAACATCCCCAGCAATTCCTCAATAACCCTGGCCATTTTCATCCTGAGGAAACCGAGCGAACTCTGATTGCTGAAAATATTCACCAGCAGCAATTCCTCGTTCACTTCACAAAAGTAAATATTATCCTTTTCACCCTTGTGAAATAAAAGAGAAAATTTATCTTCACCGATAATTCTGGCCATGCAGCTCATGGCCCCGAAGTTGGCGGCGGCCAGCGCGGCAAGTGAATATAAGTCGAGCGTTTCATCCGGGTTACTGATCGATGCAATCACATTGCCTCCCGTATCAATCAGCATCACACTCCGAAATCCTGAACCGATAAGATTTTCACTTAAAATATTGTGTATTTTATCGAGCTGCTCCCGGCCTAAAATCATAGCTGCGTTTCCTTCGCCCGGCATCGTGAATTTTTTACTTACTATAATATTTATATTTTTTTTTCAAGGACATAACTCGCCGGGTTATTCCTGTTCGCCTGTTTCTGGTTGACAGACTAACCTGCTTTTCTTATATCTCTTCTCCAGAGAGAAGGAGGTATTTTCGTGCTAAAAAACAAGATCACAACGCTCAACGAGTTTGACGGGGCAATTCTGCTTGCGGAGTCGGGAATCCCTGTCATCGACAATGTTTTAACTCATGACCGTTCGGAAGCCTCTGCGGCGGCGCATCGGCTGGGCTTTCCCGTCGCGCTTAAAATATGCTCCGGGGATGTCCCGCACAAGACCGAACGGGGCGGCGTGGCGCTGAATATCAAGGATGAAGCCGCTTTAGGCAAAGCCGTCCGGGAAATGAAAAATAAATTTTCCGATGTTCCGCATGCATTTCTAATCCAGAAGATGGCTAAGCCGGGTACCGAACTCATCCTGGGCGTCAGACGCGACCCCGTGTTCGGACCCGTGGTCCTCGCCGGCATCGGCGGCATTTTTACCGAAATTTTCCGTGATACGGCAGTGGACCTTGCCCCGGTGGACGAAAAGGCCGCCGGGGCCATGCTCCGGCGTCTCAAAGGCATTGCCCTGCTGGACGGCTACCGCTCGCGGGAACCTCTGGATATGATCGCAATAGCCGGCGCCATCGCCGCTCTCTCCCGGCTGATATCAAGCCGACCGGACATTCTGGAAATTGATGTCAACCCCCTGATCGCCTACCCAAAGGGCGCCGTAGCCGTTGACGCCCTGGTGCGCCTGACCGACAGGCCTGTTGCGCCTTCACGAAGACATCCTGATCCGGCATCCGTCGCGCCGTTTTTCAATCCGTCATCCATGGCCGTGATCGGCGCGTCACGCAGTCCGGGCAAAGGGGGCAACATCATCCTGCGGAACCTGATCAAAGCGGGCTTCAAGGGCGCTCTTCATCCCATTAATCCCACGGTTAAAGAAATCCTCGGACTTCCCTCTTACGCTACCGTCCGTGATGTCCCGACACCGGTGCAACTGGCGATGATCGTGATTCCCAAAAGCGCGGTGCCCGAGGCTCTGGCCGACTGCGCCGCCAAAGGCGTCACCAACATCATCCTGAGCACGGGCGGTTACTCGGACATGGGAGAAACCGGCGCCGAAGAGCAAAAAGCTCTGATCGATCAGGCTCGCCATGCGGACATCCGGATCATGGGCCCCAACAGCATCGGAACCCTCAATCCCGCCGCCGGCATGGCCACCTCCATTGTCGGCCTCGATCCGATCAAGCAAGGCGGCGTCTCCATCATCGGCCAATCCGGTGTTTTCTCGTCGGGCTGGGCACGCTGGATAGCCGACACCCGGCCTTTCGGGCTGGCCAAGGTGGCCTGCATCGGCAACAAGGGTGACATCAACGAAAGCGACCTGCTGGAATATCTGACCGGAGATGCCGGAACCTTCACCATCGGCATGTATCTGGAAGGAGTGGTTGAGGGAAACCGTTTTATCAGGGCAGCCCGGAAAGCCTGTAAAACAAAACCCGTGATCGTGATGAAGGCCGGTCGGAGCAAAGCCGGCGCCATCGCCGTGGCTTCGCATACCGGATCGCTGGCCGGTTCGGACGTGGTGTTTGACGCGGTCTGCCGCAGGACGGGCCTCATTCGTGTCCACAACTCCGAAGCCTTTTTTGACACCCTGTCAGCGTTTGAAAAGCTCCCCCTGCCACGGGGAAACCGCATGGGCGCCCTCTCCATCACGGGTATGGGCTGTGTTGCCGCCACGGATGCCGCGGAGGAATGCGGCGTCGTTCTACCTGCGCTGCAACCCGGCACCCTGAAACGACTGGGAGAGGTGATGCCGCCCTGGGCGCCGGTGCGCAATCCCATCGACACCTGGTCGGCCATCGAACAGCACGGCTCGAAAAAAGCCACAAGCCACATTGCCCGATGTCTGCTGAACCAGACGGATGTGGATGCCCTCCTGATCACTTTCGTCCTCATGCCGGAAAGCATGTTCGACATTTCCGAAGCCTTTGCCGAAATCTTCAGCCGTCATCCGGACAAGCCCGTCTTTGCCAGCTACTACGGAGGAACGGCCCGGGAGATCGCCCACATCCACGAAGGCTTTGCAGCGCTTGGTGTACCCTGCTACCCGACGCCGGAACGCGCGATCTTCGCGTTTCGCCGCATGGTGGAATACGCCCGGTTCCGCGGAGTTATCCGCAAATGATTCGTTTAATTATCCTCTTTTTTTATTTTGGACTTGACAAGGCTTTCGCGGCTATGTTAGGCAAAATCCCACTGTTGTGAAAGTTGATGGAAGATCATGTTGACAAGTATACTCAATAAAAACTGGTGGTGGCAGGCAAACAGTGTCTGCCCGTAAGCTCCTGTAAATGATCGAGCATGGGCAGGGAAGATCCTTCCCATGACTCGCAAACGTATCGAAATGCCGTGGGAAGAAAAATCCATGGCATTTTTTTTAGCCTTAAACACAACCAGGCAAAAAACGTCGGCAGGATGGCAACACAGTATAAATTCTTTTAAAGGAGAACATCTATGGAACAGGTCAAAACATTATTGGAAGATCACGAAATACCGAAACAATGGTACAATATTATGGCGGATTTGCCCACCCCGATGAGACCGCCGCTGCATCCCGGCACCGGTCAGCCGGTCACAGCCAACGATCTGGCCGCCATTTTCCCCATGAACATTATCGAACAGGAAGTCTCCACGCAGCGCTGGATTGACATCCCGGATGAGGTGCTCCAGAAGTATCTGCTGTGGCGTCCTTCTCCCCTTTACCGCGCGCGCAATTTTGAAAAACTGCTCGGCTGCCCGGTGCAGATCTATTACAAAAACGAAGGCGTCAGCCCCGCCGGATCGCATAAACCCAATGCCGCCATCCCGATGGCCTACTATAATAAGGTGGCGGGAACCAAGCGCATCACCACGGAAACCGGCGCCGGCCAATGGGGCAGCGCTCTGGCTATGGCCTGCAAAATGTTTGACCTGGTGTGCCGCGTTTATATGGTCAGAATCAGCTATGAACAAAAACCTTACCGGCGCATGATGATGAACACCTGGGGCGCCGAATGCATCCCGAGCCCCAGCAATCTGACGCAATCCGGTAGAGATTTTCTGGCCAAATACCCCGATTCCCCCGGCTCGCTGGGTGTTGCGATCAGCGAAGCCATTGAGGACGCGGTCACCAGCAAAGATACAAAATACGCTCTGGGCAGTGTGTTGAACCATGTGCTGTTGTATCAGTCAATTATCGGTCTGGAAGCTCAAAAACAACTGCAGAAGCTCGGCATCTATCCCGATGTCGTAATGGGTTGTTGCGGCGGCGGCAGTAATTTTGCCGGTATCGCAACACCGTTTGTCTGCGATAAAATACATGGGAAACAGGTGAAGATTGTCGGAGCAGAGCCGACATCCTGTCCCAGCATGACCAAAGGACCGTTCGCGTATGACTTCGGCGATCTGGCACAGAAAACGCCGCTTCTGCCCATGTACACGCTGGGTCATGATTATGTTCCCGCACCGATTCACGCGGGCGGTTTGCGCTACCACGGCATGGCGCCGATCGTCAGCCATCTGGTTCATGAAAAATTCATTGAACCACGCGCCTACGATCAGCTTAAGACCTTTGACGCGGGCGTCAAGTGGGCCCGTTCGGAAGGCTTTATTCCCGCGCCGGAAACCAACCACGTGCTGGCGGCCGTTGTCGATGAAGCGATGCGGGCCAAAGAAGAGGGCAAGGAAAAAATCATCCTCTTCAATTGGAGTGGACACGGCCTGGTGGATCTGGCCGCCTATGACGCCTATTTCGCAGGCAAGCTGGAAGCCTACGAATTGCCGGATCATGAAATTGACCGTGCGTTGAACGCTATTAAGAATTTCCCTAAACCTTAATGAGTTTGGTCAAATAACTTTTAAAGCCGTCAGGAAAACAATTTTCTTGACGGCTTTTCTTTTTTTCGACAAGCTGATGCTCAATGAAAACGGAACACGACCATAAATTAACCCGCTGCCCGAAACTGGGCGATGAAATGACCTTTGCCTACTGTCTGCGTGAGGCGGGTGATCTGCCCTGCGCGCGAATCATTCCCTGCTGGCAGGCGGCTTTCGGTGTGGCAGACGCGCTCAAAGCCTGTTTGCCCCCTGAACAATGGGAACGCTTTACCCGTGCGCAACCAAAGGATAAGATGAACAGTCTTCTTGAAATCATTGAAAAAGCAAAGAGGCAAACATGAAAAATCTGGATTTATTCAGTTTGGGAACCGCGGACGACGCCCTGGACACCGCGCCGCTGGCTGAAAGAATGAGGCCGCAGAAGCTTGCCGATTATATCGGACAGCCGCACCTGACCGGCGAAGGAACACTGCTGGGCCGAGCCATCGCGGAAGACAAACTTTTCTCGATGATTTTCTGGGGACCTCCCGGCTCCGGCAAAACAACGCTTGCCCGTATTTTAGCCAATGAAACCAAAACAACCTTCGTCAGTTTTTCCGCCGTCCTCTCCGGCGTAAAGGAGATCCGCTCGGTCATCGACGACGCGAAAGACCTGTGGGAAGAAAAAAAGCAGAAAACCATCCTTTTTGTAGATGAAATCCACCGTTTCAACAAAGCCCAGCAGGACGCCTTTCTGCCGCATGTGGAAAACGGACTCATTACCCTGATCGGCGCAACAACGGAAAACCCTTCATTTGAAGTCATCGCCCCGCTCTTGTCACGCACCCGTGTACTCACGCTCAAGCAATTTACGGAAGAAAATTTAATGACCATCCTGAAGCGCGCCCTCACCGATCAACACAGAGGGCTGGGGAAATTTGCCATCACGGTTGACGATGAAGCGATCCGTTATATCGTCCGGCTTTCCGACGGCGACGCCCGGACAGCGCTCAACAACCTGGAGGCCGTCGCCTCGATGGTGCAATCCCTGCCCGCGGAAGAAAGGGTCATCACGGCAAAATCGGCCGGGGAATCCCTGCTGAAAAAGGCCCTCCTGTATGACAAGGACGGTGAAGAGCATTACAATCTGATTTCAGCGTTTCACAAAAGCATGCGCGGCAGTGACCCGGACGCAACCCTTTACTGGCTGGGGCGCATGCTGGTTGCCGGAGAAGACCCGCTTTACATTTTGCGCCGGATGATCCGCTTTGCTTCCGAAGACATCGGCAACGCCGATCCCCATGCGCTGATGCTGACAATGACCGCCCAGCAGGCCTATCATTTCATCGGCCTGCCGGAAGGCGAACTGGCCATCGCGCAGGCCGCCGTTTATCTCGCCACGGCGCCGAAGAGTAATTCCCTGTACACCGGCTACGGCCAGGCCAAAGATTTGATTAACAAAACCGGTTACCTTCCCGTGCCGCTGCACATCCGCAACGCCCCGACCAGATTGATGAAAGAACTGGATTACGGCAAAGACTACAAATACGCGCACGACTACGCGAACGCTTTTGTATCTCAGGAATATCTGCCGGAAAAACTTCAGGGAAAAATCCTTTACCAACCGACGGACGCCGGCTATGAAAAAACCATCCAGGAAAGAGTGGAAAACTGGCGGCAGCAGAAAAAAAACAAAGAAAAAAAAGGATAAAAAAACGGGAGGCCCGATAGTTATAAACCAAGTGTAAACTTGCAACAGAAAAAGATTTATTCATGAACGTCACACTTGTCCAAATTATTCTGAAAACAGCTTATTGTCGTAAGTCTCCATCTTTATCCCTGTGCGACGCCGATAAAAGGCGCACTGAACACTTGGGTTGCGCCGCAACGTTCGGCGCAGTTATTTGTGTCTTTTTCCTTATATGTTCCAGCCGAACGATGAAATCACCCGGAGTGTAGTGATCAACTGTATTGGTGTTATAAATTACTTTTTAAGATTTTTCTCCTTTTGATGTAAAATAATAAATACAATGACCGTCACAAATATTAAAGGCCAGAAGGCGTAAGATGCCAAAGCATATAACCCACTCATAGCCCTTGGCCTATAAAAAGCTAAAAGAAAGACCATTACCAGACCAAATAGAATACCAGCGGCTAATCGCCATTGTTTAATCTCTTCATTCACCTGTGCTGGGTCGTTTGACTCACTTTTATTCTCATCCGCTATTTCTCTACTGACAGATTCAATCTCATTTATTGTTCTTTCGTTTTTCAACTTATTTTGATCTGCCTTCCTGAAAATACCGGTTAATATATAAAGAATTAAACCAAGTGCCAAGGCTCCAGGCATAAAGTAGCCCATAGTAGGATAATAGACTTTGTCGATACCAATGAGCATCATTATCAATGGCGCCAACAATATAAACCCCAGACATGCCCCAAAGACAATCAATGCTTTTATCCATCCATGGCTGAACCCTATAAAAATGATCATGAAAATAATAGCTGCCAGCAGAACAAGAATCATGATGAATGTCCTTTTATCGTATTTTATTTATAAACAATTATAATCCGCTACCGGGTTTTTTATGATTATTTTTAATCATCGTATACTATCCGATCAGGAATGAAAAGAGAAAATATCCTTTAATATCAAAATCAAACGAATTGTTGCCGTTTGGTATTTTTAGGTCACAAAGACCAAAAGTCCGGCGTGTATATCATGGAAAATTTGTCCGGCATGAATGGGGTCATGATCCCGCAGCAGGAAGGTTTCTTATAAGAGTCCCTATTAAGTTCAACGGCGGGAATGTTAACGTTTATGCGCATGACCAAACGAATGCCTTTGTTTCCCAAGAATACCTGCCGGAAAAACTTCAGGGAAAAATCCTTTACCAACCGACGGACGCCGACTATGAAAAAACCAGAGTGGAAAACTGGCGGCAGCAGAAAAAAACAAAGAATAAAAAAGGATAAAAAAACGGGAGGCCTGGTTAGAGCCTCCCTGGGAGGGAAGAGTGAAGGTCTGAAGACCTTCCTGGGTTATTTTTGCTGCCGGCTAATCATTGCCCGTAATGTTGAGTCGACACTAACTATCTTTCGGTTTGATTATTAAGCAGATATTGTGCCACAGTTGTCCGTAAAATATAAGTTATTGATATAATGCAGCATTAATCAATAATGTCTTTCCCCTCTTGTTTTACAACAATGAATTTCCGGCAATAATTGTCGGATTGATTTCCGGTAAATAAAATTAACCAAATAATAACAATAGGATAAATAATGGCCAACATTTGTCAAGTTTTCGACAAAAATGTCGAGCAGGCTGGTATTTATCGTTGACATTTCCCGTGAATAGCTTATGATGCCCCTTAAAATAAAAGAAATTTGGCAAAGGCATTTTTTATATTTCCTTAATATATCGATATTATGATGTTATTTCAAAAAAAAGAAACTATCATCAAGCGTGGCGCCCGCTCGCATAACGGCAATTTTCTTCAACCGCTGGCCGTCGGCATCGTTTCTGCGATCCTGGTTGCTTTGATTCTCACCATGGGTTATCTGGATATCCGCCGCAGCGAAACCAACCTGGTCGGATTTATGGAAGATCAGGCGCTCAGCACCATAAGTGTCTTACAGCGCCTGACGGAAGACAATCTCAAAAGCATTGTGGCCATTCCGGGAAAAACCCCGGCACAGGCCAAAACAGCCAGTCAGCAGGAAGCCGATTACTCCAAAAAGCTTGTTGCGGAAGCCATCACCGCGCTGGGGCAGAAGATTGATGAGCAATGGAGAAAGAAACTCATCAGCAATAAGACGCTCCACCAGTTTGCGGCGGACAATAACTTCTCATACGCAGCCGTTCTCAATCGCAACGGCAACGCCATTTATCAAAGCAGTCCGCTGAAAACCAATCTGCTGACCGAAAGCGACTTGTTCACCGATGGACGCAAGGCAACGACCATTGAATTGCTGGAAAAAATGCGCCTCAAAAACCTCATCGGCTATGTCGGTCTGCAGCGCAAGGACGGCAGCGGAACCGTTGTGATCATTCTGGAAAAAGCAGGAGCCCGGTATTGGAGCATCAAGGTTGCCGTGGAAAGAGCCATCAATAAAATGGGCGAAGGCCACGGCATCGTTTACATGCAGATATTTAATCAGCAGCAGAAACTGCTCGGAGAGATCGGGAAATTACCGGAAGGATTAAGCGATAAAGATTTCAATCATCAGACCATTCTGGCCGGGAAAAATAATATTGTCAGCAGAAAAGTGGACGTGCAGGGCCACAATATTCTCGATATGGCATCCCCTTTCCGGCTGGATAAAAAAACCGTCGGCATTGTCCGCATCGGACTGGACCGCGGCTCAATGGATAAAATTATCGCTGAAAACCGCCGGAATATTTTTGTTTTCATGCTGCTGGTGGTCGGAATCGCCCTGCTGTCCATGTGGCTGCTCTATCACAATCAGAACCGCCATCTGGCCGGCATTATCGAGATGGAACGCCGCCTGGAAAAAGCCGAACGGCTTTCCGCCCTGGGCCAACTGGCAGCCGGTGTGGCGCACGAAATCCGCAACCCGCTCAATGCCATCAGCATGGCGACGCAAAGATTGAAACGTGATTTCAGCCCCGACGACGACGTGCAGGCCCGTGAATTTCAAAATCTTTCCGGTGTGATCCGCGACGAAATCCGGCGGCTCAACGGGATTATTGAAGAATTCCTCTCCTTCTCGAAAAGCAGGCGATTGGAACTGAGTAATTTTTCCGTAACGGAAGTTCTGCAAAAAATTGTCAGTTTGATTTCGGAAGAGGCGAAATCCCGCGGCATTACGCTGGAAACAAAGTGGCAAGCAAGTCCGGCCATTATTCCCATGGATATTAATAAACTTCAGCAGGCATTTTTGAACTTCATTAAAAATGCCATGGAATCCATTACCGACCAGGGAAAAATCACCATTATGGTAAGCAATGAAAGCAAAAAATATGTTTTAGTGAGCATCTCCGACACCGGTTGCGGCATGTCGGCGGAAGATATTGAAAAAATTTTCAGCCCTGAATATACCACCAAGGAAAAAGGATTGGGACTGGGAATTCCATTAGCAACGGAAATTATCCGCGGCCACGGCGGGGACATCCGTGTGATCAGCCGTAAAGGCGCCGGAACGACTTTCGAAATCATTCTGCCGCGCGAAAAAATCAGCGATAAAACCTGATACATTTAAGGACAGGAACCCATGCGGAAATTAAATATTCTGATTGTGGAAGACGGCCGTTCCCAGCGGGAAATGCTGCGGGATTTTCTGATCAAAGAAGGTCACTCCATAATGGAAGCGGAAAACGGCGAAGCGGCCATTCAGACGGTTTTGAACCATCATTTTGATTTGCTTCTGCTGGACTATAAGATGCCCGGCATGAGCGGATTGGAAGTCCTTAAGGAAGTCAAAAAAATCAACCATGAAATCGACGTCGTGATCATCACCGCCTACGGGACGATTGAAACGGCAGTGGAAGCCATTAAAGTCGGCGCCATCGACTACATCACAAAACCAGTGGAACTCGAAGAACTGTTAATCCTCCTCGACCGGGTGGCGGAACGCCGGGGACTCATCCGCGAAAATGAACTCCTGAAACAGGAACTGGGCAAACAAGGCATTACCGCTGAAAAGATCATTTACAAAAGCGCGCAAATGGTCGAGTTGATCACCATGGCCGGTCGTGTCGCGGCCAGCCGCGCATCCGTACTGATCCAGGGCGAGAGCGGCACCGGCAAGGAACTTCTGGCCCGCCTGATTCATCAATTGAGTCCGCGTGTTTCCAAACCGATTATCGTGGTCAATTGCGGCGCCCTGCAGGAAAATCTGCTGGAAAGCGAATTATTCGGCCATGAAAAGGGCGCTTACACCGGCGCCGCATCCCGCCGCATCGGCCGGTTTGAAGAAGCGGACGGCGGCACGCTCTTTCTGGATGAAATCGGCGAGTTGAGCCCCGCCGTTCAAGTCAAGCTGTTGCGGTTTCTGCAGGAACGGGAAATTTCACGTCTTGGCAGCAACACCAATATTCCCGTGGACGTCCGGATCATCAGCGCGACGAATCGCGACCTGGAAGCCCGGGTGAAAGAAGGCGCTTTCCGGGAAGACCTTTTTTACCGGCTGAAAGTCGTTACGATGTCCCTGCCGCCGCTTCGGGAAAGAAAAGAAGACCTGCCTGCGCTGGTCGATCATTATCTGGAGAAGTTTACACGGGAAAACGGGAAAAACATCCAGGGCCTGACTGCGGAAGCGCGTGATTTACTTCTGAAATACGATTATCCCGGCAATGTGCGGGAACTGGTAAATATTATGGAACGGGCTGTCGTCATCACCAGAGACAACTATATCACCGTGAACGACCTGCCCTTTAAAAATGATTCATTCACGGATGCCCCGGACAAAAAATCATCGGGGTCGCTTCGGGAATCGCTTGAAGAACTGGAAAAGCACCTGATCGGCGAAGCCATGGACAAAGCGGCGGACAACCAGACCCGGGCCGCGGAAATTCTGGGCATGTCGGAGCGAATGCTGCGGTATAAGCTGAAAAAATACGATTTGAAGCATTGAGAGAGATGTTGACCGGGGGGCTCATCCCTAAGAAAGGCGCTTTCATTTTTGACTCTTGACAAACTTTCCCCCGGAGTATAGCGTGCCCGGCATATAACGGCTTGGAAAATAAAACCAAGTTTCAAAATCTTTCAGAGGAGGTTCACGGTTGATGAAAAAAATATTTGTTGTTCTCATTTCTATGCTTTTCATTGCTTCTTTATCTTTTACAATTGCCGGCTGCGGCAAAATTGAAGAAGACTCGGCTAAATTACAAAAAGCCGTAAAAGAATTGAAAGCAAAGGAAGATGCAAAAAAAGCTGCGACTGAAGTCAAAGATGCCGCAAAAGACGCTCCAAAAGCAGCCGCGTCTGAAGTCAAAAATACCGCAAAACCAGCCGCAAAATAATTGCAAATCAAGCCGGATGCACCATAAAAAAGCCGCCTTTGGAGGCGGCTTTTTTATGGCTGGTTCAGTTGTCTTATTTTTTTTCGTAACGTTTTTTCATGTCGCACAGCAGCGCGTAATGCTTTCTCTCTTCCATGATAATCTTTTCGATGGCCTCATGCTGCGCCGCGGGAACAAGATTCTTGATTTCGTGATAGTACAAAACGGAATCCAGTTCGCGCTGCATGGCAAACTCGAAAGCGGCGACGGTATCTTTGACGCCCGCCAGTTGCTTATCCATGATTTCCTTCGTAAAAATCAGATTATTATCCACATAATTGCGCAGGTATGAGCTGTATTCACCCGCGTATTGCTCCGGCGGATTGTATTTTTCCATGGCTGCAAAAAACTTTTCAAACGTTCGTTTATGCCCCGCTTCGGCTTCGGCCAGATACGCAAAAAGATTTTTTGCATCTTCCTGCTTGGCGATCTGTTCGGCAAATTTATAAAAATTGATCCCGTTTTCCTCAATTCTGATCGCGACTTCGACAATATCACTTGCTGCGAATACCTGCATAATTCTGCCTCCTGAAATTATTAAATTGTTGATGTAAGATTGAGCATATTTTAACCGCCAATGCAACTCTTTTGCTTCAAGACTAAAGCCATTTTTTCCTGCGGAAATACATCAGCATCAAAGCCGCAATCGTTAACATGATCCCCCATAATCCAAAATATCCCCAGGTCCATTCCAGTTCCGGCATGTGTTTAAAATTCATACCGTAAACGCCTGCCAGAAACGTCAGCGGCATGAAAATCGTAGCGATAATCGTTAAAACTTTCATGACCTCGTTGAGTCTCATGCTGGCGGAAGAAAGATAAATATCCAGCATGCCGGAGAGCAGATCCCGAAAAGTATCCACCGTGTCGATAATGGCGATAATATGGTCAAAGATATCTTTGAAGTAAAGGGCATTGGGTTCATCAATCAACGGCGAATCCGACCGTTGCAGGGAACTGACGGTTTCACGAAGCGGCCACAGGGATTTTCTGAGAAAGATCAGTTCTCTTTTCAAATTATGAATGGATTGAAGTTTGGCAGGTGTGGTGTCCTTAATCAGATCGTTTTCAAGCTGTTCAATCCTGTCTTCCATATTATCCAGCAGGATAAAATAATTATCCACAACATTATCGATCAGGGCATGGACAAGATAATCGCATCCCCCTTTCCTGATTTTGCCTTTGCCTCCGCGCAGTCTCTCCCGAACCGGTTCGAAAAGCGCGCTTTCCTTTTCCTGAAAAGACAAAATAACATTTTTCCCTAAAACAATGCTGACCTGTTCCGAAAACAGCACATCATTTTCATGATGATAAAAATTCCTCAAAACAACATAAAGGTAATCCGTAAGATCCTCAATTTTCGGCCGTTGATCCGTATTGAGAATATCTTCCAGAATGAGAGGATGCAGACCGAACAGTTGGCCTATTTCCCCCAGCAGAGCCACGTCCTGCAGACCGTCGATGTTAATCCACACGTTGCCCGGCAGATCTTTTTCCCTGGTTAAATCGGCGACGGAGCATACCTGTTTTTCGTCAAAATAATTTTCGTCAAAGCGGATCATCGTAATCTTCGATTCTTTCTGATACGCGTAGCCGATATGAACCAAACTGCCCGGAATCATTCCGGCCTTGTCTGATCTTTTCTTCAATATGGAGCCCATGGGTTCGCTTCTCCTTATTTCTTTTTGACGCGGATAGTAACCTGAACCGGCGACGCTTGATCCTCCGGGGAAAAAACACCGGCAGCCGGAACAATTTTCAACACGGTTCTTGCGGCAGAGGATGAAATTCTTATAACGGCAATCTCCCGCGTGTGTCAAGGAAGATTGTTTTATTACGGAGATACTTTCTTTCCATCCTTCATCAACACTATTCGGGATAAATAAACTTCGACGCATGACCGCATATTTTGCGGTCAATATTTAATTGACATACTGGAATAATCTTCTTATAGGTGAAACCTCAATAAGCAAAGTTGTGAATCAAAGAGTGAAAAAACGGGCGCCCTGAAAGGGAGGAACAGATGGACGAAAAAAGAAAAACGCCAAGACTGGAAAATTATAGCAAGGTTTCCATAACGGTCATCTCCGACGGGGAAAATCCCGCCAAAGAAAACAAAACAGATAGCCATCGCAAAGACAACTCTGCATCCGGCGCTAAAATTCACGCTAACATTCTTTTGAATAAAGAAAATAAAATAGATAACCACAGCAAAGACAGCTCTGCATCCGGCGCTAAAATTCAGACCAATGTTCTTTTGAACATCGGCGCCATCATCATGATAGATTTCACATTAAATTTTCCGCAACAAGAAATAAAAGTAAACACCATTGGAAAAGTAAAATGGGCAAAAACCATCATCGAGGGTGAATCTTATGAGGAGGGCGTGGAATTTGTCCATCCTCTCACTGATGTAATCCGGAGATTTGAGGACTCCATCTCCGGCAAGCTGAAAAAAGAGCAGAACGAAACATGCGGATAGAGCAGGGATGCTATATTCCCGAATTAGCGAGCATCGTGCAGAAGCTGTTGATAATACCCACCAGCCTTGGATGAGATACTTCAAAGCCCTGAACCGACGAGGTCAGACCCTCAAGCGATAAATCAAAGAGCGCCGCGCTCTTTTCGCTGCGTGTGGCTTCATGGGTTGAGATTTCGGCGAATCCTACAATGCTTTCCGCCTGGTCATGGTGAGTCTCGGACAGTTCGGCAATTTCCGTCCTCAGGGTCGTTAGAAGCGTCAGCAGTTCGGCCTTGTCGCTCTCTTTGACGGTTTTGCTCTGCTTCAGCTTCTCTTCCATCTTGTCAAGACGCTCTTGAATCATTGTCTTCCACCTTTATTTGCTTTCATTCCAAAATCTTTCCGAACCCCTCCGCCATACGGTTAAACTTATACGATTGACGTTTCCGGGTGTCAAGGAAATACGAACTATGATTCGGTTTCGTAACAGGCCAGTATCTCGCCAAAATAAAGCGTGTGATAATCGTTTTTCGGATAAAGAGCCTGATAATCCTGATCCAGATACGCCGGATCCATGGCGGATTTATAAACGATCCTGCATTCGAAATGAATCCCCGGGGCCTTGATAATCGGCGATGCGACATGCCGTCCATCCGCTGTTTCCAGATTGCACATTCTGAACTTGTCCACATCCCGGCCCGATTTTGTTCCGCAAAAAGCAATCGCCTTGCTCATATCGCCTGCAGGAACGGTGACCGTAAAATCGGAGGCCTTTTCGATAATGCCAAAGGTGTAACGGGAATCCCGCACGGCCACCATCATCATTGGTTTTTGCCAGATGAAGCCGATCATGGCCCAGCCGATGGTCATCGTATTTTGCGCATCGGCGGCCCTGACAGTCAGGAAAGCGCCTTTTCTGATTTTGCTCATGACCTCTTCCGCAATACTCATGTATTGTAAATCTTTCATCGTAACCTCCTTGTTGAACAGGGAATGCAGACCCGTCCGGTATCGGCTGATGCCGTCATTTTGGTTGCCATCGTCATCTCGCCGCAGACGGCGCAGGGTTCCGACGGCGCAAGCGGCGCATAGAGAGGCTCCTCGAAGGGCGCTTCAGATGTGGTAAAGATTTCCTCAAAGGGACGCGTCAGCAGATCTTCCATTTTCAGGCGCTTCAATTCCCGCCGTTCCTCCTCCGACGCCTTCCCGGCCTCCACTGCCGCCGACAAACGGTCAAAATCATCCCTGTCTTTCCCCGTGTATTCGTATTGCGTCCTGCGGGAAAATCGATATGCCTGACGTCCGGAGCGGCTCAGCACCGTATAGGCGTTCTTTCCATAATTTTGAATAATCAAATTTCCCTTGCCCGCCACCGTGCCCAGCAAAACTTGAAGAGCATCAACCGCGCAGGAATCGTTTTCACATATGGCGACGACTTCCTCGTCAACCGACCGCCCGATGTTCATCAGTTGCATCGCCTCTCTGGCCACCCGGTAGCCGTAGATCAGACCGGGACAGATGTGCCCGTGAAATTCAACGCATCGCTTCAAATCATCAGGCATCTCCTGTTTGATTTCCGTATTTGACATGAAATTCTTTCTCCATACCCTGATATCCCTCGACTCAAGTTTTGAACCAAAGTTACGCTACACAACAAATTGTTTACTTACAGAAGTCAAGAAAGTTATGCAACTGTGATTTACGAATGCGGAAATTGAACCCGCGATGGAAATGACAACAATTTTTCGCACATGATAGTTTAGCAGTACATTCATTCGGTCGGTCAGTTGGAAGTCATCTCCGAGATGTTTTCCATCAGCCTGTCCATGATGACAAGAGGCCGTTACAAACACCCCATGAATTGCAAAGGTTATTTTGTAACGGCCCCTCATGTCAATCTTCTGCATTCATATCCAAGTTAGCATGGTGCAACGACTTACTGAATAGCGCCAGCAGTTGTCGTAATGGAGATGGGCCCCGTGCCAGCTGCCGCCGCTGTTCCCGCGGTTAATGCTCCTGTCGTTTGATCGATGGTATAAACTGAAATCGTATTGTTCCCATAACCATAATTTGCCGTATAGGCAAATTTCCCTGATGAATCAATAGCAATGGAGTAAGGCATTCCTCGAGTTTCCACTGTCCCTTCCTCGGTCAATGCTCCGGTGGTCTGATTGATGGAATAAGCAAAGATAGCATTATGAGTTGCCACATAAGCAATTTTCCCTAATGGATCGACGGCAATGGAATAAGGTCCGCCCCCAGTAGCAACTAACGCTCCTGCGGTTAATGTCCCTGTAGTTTGATTAATTGTATAAACGGAGATAGTATTATCAAGTGCATTTGCCGCATAAACAAATTTCCCTGATGGGTCAACTGTGACAAAAATAGGGTAAGCTCCGGCGTCTATTGTCGTTCCCGCGGTCAATGTTCCCGTTGTCTGATTAATTGCATAGACAGAGATAGTGTGAGAACCAGCATTTGCCGCATAAACAAATTTCCCTGATGGGTCAACTGCAATAGAGAGAGGCCCACCAGCACAAGCTACTTTCGTCACCGCATTCAATGCTCCCGTGGCTTGATTAATTGTATAGGCTGAGATATTATTAGAAGTGGGATTTGCTACATAGACAAATCTCCCTGACGGGTCAACAACTACGGAAGTAGGATTTGTACCGGACGACACTGGCGTTCCCGCGGTTAATGCCCCCGTGGTCTGATCGATTGTAAAGACTGAAATAGTGCTGTTACCCTGATTTGCCGCATAAACGAATTTCCCTGACGGATCAACAGTAACAGAGTAAGGCCATGATCCTCCAGTAGCTACTGGCGTTCCCGCGGTCAATGCCCCTGTGGTTTGATCGATTGTATAGACTGAGATGCTGTTGGAGCCCGTGTTTGCCGCATAGGCGAAACGAGAAGAAGGCGTTACACAGGTTACCTCCACATTCTTCACAGGCCCCCAAAAAGTAACCTTACCACTGCCATTGCTGACGGTACAGGATTGGGACAATACTTTGGGATTCGTCTTGACGGTAACAGCGTAGCTCTTACCGATAGCCACTGACGTGGCAAAGGTAAAGGCACCGTTGGCCGAGATGTTCAGATCATCTCCGGCATTGTTCTGCAGTATCAACCCGCTACCCGCCAAACCGCTGACGGTGCCACCTATTGTAAAGTCGAGCTTGCAGCCGGCAATAAGCAGGATCGTCAAACACAAAACACACAAATACAACCATCTACAGATGAAGCGATTCCAACTCATAATAATTCCCTCCTTGTTTACAATGAAACATCAAGATACATTATTGCTAATTTTTGCGTGGAAATTTAATTTTCTTCAGAAAGCATGGATTTTATAAACAATTAAAAATCAGCTGTCAAGAAAATAGTTGAATTGCAGTTTTAGGGTTACTTGTGATTTTCGATAAAAACTATTTTGTTATTACATTTGCTTTTCGTGTTCGGCATAAAATCCTCTCTTCAAAAATATCTTTATTCCGACTCATAGCCTCATCGTCTGCTATAGGCTGTTTGTCATTGCTGCAAGCGACGGTATATCGCCGATGTTTTCTCCGTAATGCGCGTACGTGACAATCTTACCCGCCGTCATGGCAAATGCCGCGGGAAGCTGAGTTTCCTTCCCTTCAAATTTGCCATGACGAAAGCCGTGACGGATGGCTTTGATGGCCGCAATCAAACCGGCGGGATGCAGATATTTTATCAGTCCGCCGGTTTCCACGCCATAGCGTTGGAAAACCTTTCCCTGAGGGTCACAGATGATCGTAAAGGGGAAATCGTCTTTTTTAATCAACGCGGCAATCGTTTCCGGAGCACTTTGCAGAACGACAAACACGCGCACTCCTTTTTGACTGACAAGAACAATTTCCTGCTTTATTTTTGCCATTTCCATCCGGCAAACCGGGCATCCATAATAGCGCAGGAAAATCAAAACAGCCGGACAATTATCGACCGCATCGTAAAAGCCCGCCTCATCATCCCAGGGCGTTTGCAATCGAAAGTCGGGCGCTCTACTCCCTATCATCAGTTTTGGATACATATTGGATTCACCACTCAATTAAGCAAGATTGTCGTCAGACGTCTTGCTGATATCATCTCCTTCAGAGCACTTAAATCTCGTGGGCTTTTTTCCCGTAAACCCTCTCATAGGCGGCGCAATAGGGGCATACGCCATTCTCGATATTCTTGACAAACCAGTAAGCGATTCCCCGCTGTTTCTTCCTGGCATGCGTGCAGACCGGACATTCGACGCACCGTTTTGCCATTTTTTTGTCTTTCTCGGAAGCAGTGGCTTTGTTCATAGATCCTCCCTCCATAATCTAGATAGAGCTATTTCCAATTAGTTGTCTGTTAATAAACTTCTTGCCCATTATTCACCCGCATTGCAAGGAAAAATCAAATATCCCGTCTTATGGCTTTTTCCGGCGATGTCTCACATAGAGTAAACTGGAAAACCCGGCGCAAAGCAGGCCGCCCACCGACCAGGCGCCGATGCCGGCGGAAGCGGGAAAAAGATAAAGCGTGGCCGCGCCAAAGGCCGGGCCGATAAACAGGCCCGCTCCGATCATCGCCTCATGAAGGCCGGCGTTGGCTGCCTGATTTTCCGTCACGTTCATGGAATAGTAAAGGGACGAATAATAGATGAGCCCGATCGACAGGCCGAAGCCGATCTGCGCCGCCAGAAGCAATCCGATGGATTGCGTCGTGAGAAAACAAAAAAAACAGACAATCATCAGGAGGCAGGCGCCGGCCAGCCACCGGAAACGGTAATGCCAGCCCGTCCATTGCCAGAAAGCGATAAAAGCGGCCATTCTGACAAACATCCAGAGCGAACAGGCAATACCCGCCATGCCTGTGGAAAAGCCAAGCTTATCCGCAATCGAAGGAATCAGCGGAACAACCGTGTTAATCGCCACATAGGAAAAAGGGTTGGCGATCCAGGCCATCCGCAGGAACCGTTTATGATCCGCCGGATGAACCACGGAAGTAAGGGGCAACAGCTTCTCCTGAAGCGCGCACTGTTTTTCTTTCTTCAGCCATTTTGCGGCCGGCAGCAGCAGGGCCAGTTCTACGGCCACAAGACCGGCCGGAAGCCAGAACAAGCTGGACATGCCCAGTTTCTCAATCAGGAGTCCTGTCGTAAAGTAGGCCACCGCGGCGCCTCCGGCCCACGTGATATTATAAATGCCAACCATTTTCGGCAGCGACGCGCCCGATCCTTCACTGACCAGGGCCTCCAGCGCGGGCCAGATCATGCAGCACCCCATTGTCCACAGACAATACACCAGGACCTGCGCCATTGCGCCGGGAAAGGCCATCCCCAGAGCCAGCGCCAGCATGATGCCGCAGCAGCCCGTAGCAATCAACCGGACGGCTCCGTAACGCTGGGCCAGCCTGCCGCCCTGCCAGGACGCGACGATATAGACCAGGCCGCCCACAGCCGCCGTCAGCAGATTGGACGCCTCGCCGAAACCCAGCGTGCGCCGCAGATAAAAAAAGATAAAATTGGAATAATAAACCGCGGCATAGCAGTTGATGAATTCGATGAGATAAAATAAAACTTTCGCAGGGGTGAGCATATCGCCTTTCAAAAACAAACATTCAGTCAGGTATTGTCCTTAACAATCACCCTTCCTCTTCCGACAGCACAGGTAAGCGCCGATGAGAACCTATTCAGTAATTGCGCCAAACCGTGGATTTGAGGCACCTTCCGCTGGGTCAAGCGTCCTTCGCTTGACCCGAAACATTTCGGAGCAACCAGAATGGTTGCTCCAGCTTGAATACCATCTCGACCGTGGCTGTCCCCAGCCTGCCGAAGAAAAAACTGCTATACCCATAAACATCACGGACGGTCAGGCCATATGTCTCAATTTATTTACGATAATCCTTGCATATTCACAAGGGCAGTTTATTGAATCCAGCCTGAATGAAATGGCAATCAAATATGCTTCCCGTTGCCAGAACGTCAAGGAATATCGTTGAAAACCATAAAGGGTGATGTCGTGCTGGTTCAAACGATTTTCGATTGAACCGAAATGTTTCGGAGCAACCACAATGATTGCAACAGCTTGGTGTGGCGGCATGTGATAGCACCGCCACATGCCTAAATGTTTCTTGACACACATGAGGTTGCTTAATATACTTCGCCCAACAAAAAGGAAGTGCTTATCAATTCAATAATTCAATGCGGAATTCAGGACTCGGAAAGATCAAAATATCCGAATATTAGAAAAGAAAACATTGGATATGAAAAAAGAGTTAAAGATAGTGGCGTTTATGATCATTGCCGTAACGGTATGTATGATGGCGCCATCCGGTTATGCCAGCGAAGCAGCTTTAGGTGCCCGTGATACCTGCCGCGCTCTCTATGCCGGTCCGGAAAAACACAAATATGAGATATGCAGTGAAATGGCAAAGGTGCTGAATGTTACGATGAAGGCTCAAATTGTTGAAGCTTGTAGCAACAATTGCGTAAGGAGGGAGTCGACTTATGGTTACGAAACCTACACTAGCAACTGCCAAACGGCACGCGGGCAAGTATATGACTGAGAAATAACAGGGACGCATTGATCATGCACAATAACCGGGGTGCGATTATTCTGGATTATTCTGTCCCGCATGATTCGGTTACCTCCGTAATATAACGTTGTGAGAGGAGTATTATGAAAACATCTTCCGTCTTTTTCAAAATAGGGTTGCTACAATTGGTTGTTTGCTATCTAGCTCTTCCTGCTTTCTTTTCCATCGCTCTTGCCAAAGCGTCCTACGCGGTAGACTGGGCGAAGAACGATATTGCTTGCACGCGAACAATTCCAGCATACGTAACGGAGAATCCTTCGGGATACTATTCACGATTTGCAGTGGCATACAGATCTACGAAAGATGGATCTGCAATGATAATATTCGACTGCCTTAAAACGTCCAATACATTGCTGATGCAACAACAGTTTAGCTGCAGCAGTCTTGTAGCCACGAAAGGCGCCTATACATTTAGCTATGCATCGCCGGTAAGCATATCTTCTGCAGCTGCGCTCACTGCTTACGACGCTTGCGAATATGTCTTTACAAACGCAAAAATTGTTCTTAGCTCAAATGATACGACAAGATAAAGAGTGTGACAAGGGTGTATGGTCGGTGCGCATAGTGTGATCAGTATTACCCCTGCCGGCAATAAATCAAAAAGGTAATCGAAAACCATCCACAGCCGGAAAGCCGGGAATTAGTGCTGGTTCAATCTTGAAGATTGAACCAGCAGAGATATGGAAGAAAACTGATATTTCAAGACCTGACCCTGCGCCTCTGTTAAGGCCTTCCCCGGCAGTAACAATGCGGACAAGGGATTAACAAAGAAATTTCGGCAGATAGATCAGACAGTCAAAGGTCAACGGCAGATTTGACCCCTTTCCTTCCCTAACAAAATATTTATTCCTTGAAGCGAGCTCGATTAAAGGGGCGTTGAGGCATAGACCTCGAGGGGGACAATAAAGAGCCGCTCACTGACTTTAAAATCTGGATAAGGGATGATGGGTGTTGCCTCCAGCGGCAAATGCCGGATACTGATAACGATGAGATTTAAAGTCCAACAAGGGTGGGCACCAAGGAAGCAAAACCAGCACGTCTGCCTGTCAGGCGCAGGGCAGACGTGCATCTGAAAAAAGGAGTGAATTTTATTTCACTGAGATTATTGCATTTTTTAAAATGCTTTTTTTCTCTTGACGGGAACATTATAGGATGTCCCTCTTGCCCTCCGGAATGTATCAGACGCCACCCGCTTCTTGAATGGAAAGCGATGAATGTGCGGGGTTATAAGAAGTGAATGAACGACAAAAAATGGAACCGTCCCCTTTTCTTGTAAACATTTTCTCTTGAACATTGAGGCTTGAGCTTTTCCTTTGGTATCTGCCCGTTGTGCTTTATTTTTAACCGTCAACCACATGTTTTTTCTTGCATTGTTTTCGATAAGTTGTATTATTCGTACAACTCATTAAAATTATTTTCAAAATATTTGGATGCAGAAAAACTATATTTCAAGACCTGGTCCCATAAATACACCAAGGAGAAAAGATTATGAAAAATATAAAATATTGGCACTTACTTTTTATTATCTTGTCAGTATTTCTCTTTGATTATAGACTTTTAGCTGAAGAACGTAATCTTTATTCACATTGTAATGACGATTTAAATTATCCGTGGACATGTAATCTTTCGGTTGTAAACAATAAGATTGAAGTGTGGTGCTCTACTTCAATTATTGATTCTAAGTTTGTAGATGCGCCTCGTTCACAACTAGTTCAGAACTGTTGGACTTGTAATAACGTAAACAAAGAAATGTGGTCATGTAGATGTCAATCTATGTGTGGAATTTGTCATGGTCGAACTATATCTATTAAAGAAGATGAATTGTCCGACACTTCAAAAAGATGCAATATTCTTTGCCATAGCTGCGATACTTCATGGGAAGATTAATGAGGCCACTTTTGTTTATATGAAATTGAGAAATAATTTCAAATGGCAACAAGAATTGGACAGCAGATATGAAAGGAAATGACAATATACCAGAAATGAAAGCCCCTATATGGTTTCTAACAGTTTCCCTTATTATTACATATTTATTGATTTATACGATATCATTTGCCGTTCAAAAAGACAACATACCCGGCAAATGTGAGCCGACTCATCCCTGTTATTGTAATGATGAATGTTTTAGATGCGGTAGCAGAGGTTGCTCAGTACCAGGCGAGCCTGCAGAAGATAAAGATAAAAGGGAAAAAGAATTTATAAAAAAATTAATCGAGCACATTAAGGCTCTTAATTTTAAGAAGCAGGCAGAGGACCAAGCTATTAATCGCCTAATAAATAAACTCGATAATGATAAACAAACGAATGCTGTAAATCGTTTAAGAAGTAAAAGCGATGATACAGAGTTGCAGAAATATAATTGGTTGGGCAATGCTTGGACTCTAGAAGAAAAGAGATTAGTTAGATGTCGTCTAAAAAAAATAAATAATAATAAAATCAAAAAATGGATTGCCAACAATGTTAAGTTAAAACGCGATGTTCATGGAACAAGTACACCTCAATGGAGAGCGTGGGGCGATAGCGATTTAATATGTGAAAATCAAGGCGTTATCACATTTAAAGATGGTTTCTTTTGGGACATCATAACTAATGCCAAACGAGAAAATCTGGTTGCGTTTGAAATAGGCAAAACATATTACGGTATTAATAAAAAAAGTTTGAGGTGGTTTGAAGATTATCAATCTACGTATGGAATAATAATTGATGATATGAAAAAAGACTTAGAAAAAACTAGAGATGAAAGAGATATAGGCCTAGCCGATGTGCCAGACTATGACTCAAGGTTTGGATATGTATTCCGCGTGTGCGCGTTTAGCATAAAAAAACAGGAATGGAAAGAAGCAGTAAATGTATTCAAGATGCGTTTAAAAGAGTTGATAGATATTGATAATTGATAAAGACGAACAGAGCGAACAGAGGGACGCTGTGAACCTACCCCAGGTTAAGGTAGGGTCGGGGAACAAACAGAGGGACGCTGCTAACTTATTACCTGAATCTTGCGTGGACATATAAAAATATCCAATGAACCATCTGGGGAACCTGTTGTATAAAGGGATACGCCAATAACCCAAAAACAACAGGAGGTACCCCGATGGTAAAAAAGCAAAGGAAAGATAGCAGGAAAAGGCTTGTCAGTAAACACTTTAATCAGGACGGCGGGAGAGCCAGAAAAATCAATGCTTCGACGTCCTATGGGACATGTGGTGAGCAATTAAGCCCATTTGGCGGGCTTTTGGGACTGGTCAAGTTTTTGGATTTATTTGATTTTGAGAAGCATTTTAAAGAAGGCTACGTTTCACCGTCGCGGGAAACCAAGCTGGGCGACTATGCCATGGTGATGGGGATTGTCATGCTAATGCTTATCGGGTTCAACCGGATCTGGCATTTTGTTTACATCCGTTTGGAAGCCATGCTTTGCGGTATTTTCAGAGTGGATAAACTTCCGGCATCCAGCACATATTGGCGTTATCTGGACAGTCTGGGGATCAATCAGGCCCAGGCCCTTTTCGGCAATTCGGGGGGCAATTCGGGGGACATAACACTTAATTCGCTTGAAAATGAAGATTTCGGGATGAAATAGATGAGCCACTCCACATGAAATGAAGCGGCTCATGATAGAGGAAAATAAATCTCTGTCAGCCTTTTATCAGTCCAAACTGAAGCAGGACATCGCGCAATACTTCTCGATTCTCAGACCGGAGAGCAACCAACGGCAAACGAAGTTTTCCGGATGGCAGCCCCATCATCGCCAGGGCTTCTTTGACCGGAACTGGATTGGTCTCAATAAACAGAGCCTGTACAATCGGCAACGTTTTGAAATGGATCTCCCGGGCTTCGTTGATTTTGCCCGAATGATACAGATTGATCATTTCCCGATATTCCTTCCCGATCACATGAGCGACGGATAAGATTCCGCCATCCCCACCCAAAGACAGCATCGGAAATGTCAGCGCATCTTCTCCGCAGAGAACATAGAACTTCTTTTGGTTTTTTCGTGTAGCCCGGATAATCTCCATGGTGATCATCATATCGCCGCAGGCATCTTTCATTCCTATGATATTGTCTATCCTGGAAAGTGCGATCATTGTTTTTGCTTCAATGAGCCGCGCCGACCTTGATGGAATGTTGTAAATAAAAAGCGGAAGCTTTGTTGACATGGCAATCGCTTCGAAATGTTTCAAGAGCCCATCCTGTGTGGGTCTGTTGTAATATGGACATACTTGTAAACTCGCAGAGACGCCGATACCTTCGGCATGTTTCGTCATCTCTATGGCTTCTTTGGTGTTGTTGGATCCTGTCCCGGCCATCACAGGCACACGTCCTTTGGTTTCGTCAACCACAATCTCGATAACCCTTGCATGTTCATGGTTATCCAAAGTCGGGGATTCTCCGGTTGTGCCGCAAGGAACAAGACCATCACACCCGACTTCTTCAATATAATAGTTGACCAGTGTGCGCAGTCCTGTCTCGTCGATGGACAGGTCATCTTTGAAGGGTGTAATGATGGGTATATGGCACCCGGCCCAAGATGGTATCTGCATATATTCTCCTTTCTGCTTCAATGACACGATTTCAGTTCGTTTGGATAATAATATTGTTTTGACAATAAAAAAAGCCATGGGGCTTACCCATGGCTTCAAGGAAGGTATGTTTTACAGGCATTAACGCATACGCGTCCTCAAACCGATGGGTAGCCCCATTCGCTTGACTCCTTGCTTCTTACCTGTGTTTCTTCCTGCTACAGAGAGTACATTCATAAATTATCCTGCTTGATCTTTTTGTTTAAAAAAACACAATTTGATTATTCTGTCAAATTATTTCCCGGATAAACGGGGTCAAATCATTATGTTTAACATTGCAATCTGTTTCTGGATTCCCGTTTTCGCGGGAATGACGAACGTGTTGGATTCCGCCCGCCGTAACCTGTAGGTCAAAAGCGGGAATGACGAAAAAGCACCTTGTGAGTGGTGTGAGTGAGCATCTAGAGGATGTACTTCAAAATATCAATCCAGTTTCGTTCCACGCTCCTGTTGGGACGTGTTCAGATCAATAAAAAACAGCTTTACTTATTCCGGCGTCCGGTTGCCGATAAATTGCCGATAAAATATACGCCCGACCGCGGTTTGACGGATCGGCGGCGATCAGCCAGCCCTCTTCGACCCATTTGGTCAAAAGAACTCTCACCATCCGCACGGAAAGGCCCAACGCCGATGCCATCTCCGCTGACGTAATTTTTTCTTTATCCGCAAAAAGGGACAAAACCACCCGGGCGCGGTGATCCAATTGCCGCAACGGGTCCGGTTTTCGGCCTGCGGATGTTTTTGATAGATTGAGGATATGGCTGAGCCGGGTTATATTATTCCTTTCGTGTACTCTTGTGCGCAAATTGATATTTTGAAGTACCTCTCCCACTTGTCCCCAAAACAAACCGCGCCGCGCTTTTTGCATCTTTTCTTCTGACAACGGGGCGTTTATTAAATGCCGTCGCGCCGGTTTCTGTCAATCCAGATTTTCATTTCCCGCGCCTGGGCGGTGAGTTCGTCACGGAACATCGGGTGAGCGATGCTGATGAGCGCCTCCGCCCTTTGCCAGGTAGGCATTCCCTTGAGTTGGACAATGCCGTATTCCGTGGCCACATACTGTACGATGGAGCGGGGAACCGTGATGATGGAACCGGGACGAAGCGTCGGGACTATCCGGGAATGCACCTTGCCGTCCTTGTCGGTAAAGGTGGAGCTCAGACCGATGATGCCCTTCCCTCCCCGTGAATAAAACGCGCCCATGATGAAATCGAACTGACCTCCCGTGCCGGAGATCTGGGTGATTCCCGCCGACTCGGAGCAGACCTGGCTGAAAAGATCTATCTCCAGGGCGTTGTTGATAGCCACCACCTTGGCATTCATTCCGATAGCTCTGGGATCGTTGACATAGTTCACCGGATACGAAGCGCATGCCGAGTTGTTGTGCAGGAATTCATAGAGTTTGTTCGTTCCCATGGCAAAGGTGTAAACCATTTTGAACCGGTCGATGGTCTTATTGTTGCCGGTAATCTTGCCTTTATTGTAAAGATCCACCATGGAATCGACAAGCATCTCCGTGTGGATGCCCAGATCCTTCAGGTCGCTCTCGGCAATCATGGAGCCGATCACGTTGGGAAGTCCGCCAATGCCAAGTTCCAGACAGGCGCCGTCTTCAATTTCTTTCATGATGTGCTGCGCGATCCGCACATCGATTTCACTTGGCGCAACGGGTTTGATTTCCTGCAACGGCGCGTTTCTGCCCTCCACAATGTAATCCACCCGGGAGATATGCACGGACTCCTGGTTTCCGCCCAGACAGTGCGGCAGGGACTTGTTGATTTCCACCACCACATTCTTCGCCTTGGTGATGGCCGCCGATGTGATGGAATTGACCAGCCCGAAGTTGAAGTATCCCTGTGCATCCATGGGACGGGCGCTGACAAAGACGTAGTCATAGGTTTTGTATTTTCTGATGATCCGCGGTCCCTGGTGATAGGTAAAAGGAATGTAACTGCAGAGGCCCTGCTCATAGAGTTTCCTGCCCACTCCGGAAAAGTGCCAGTCGTTGTAGATGAAGTGCTCGCGGTGCGGGTCCGCCTCGATGAACCGGGGAACCTTGGTGATGCAGACGCCGTCGATCATAACATCCTGAAGCTCATGCGCCCGTTTGGCAAGCTCATGATCGATGGCTTCGGGTCTGAGGACGAATTCACCGTAAAAAATCCGGTCCCCGGACTTGACCATCTGCGCCACCATCTCGGCGCTGGTCAGTTTTTGATGATACTTTTTTCTGATGAGTTCCTGCATGGTTCACATCCTTTCATTTCATCAAGGTTGCCGATCTCTGCAATTTTTCTTCAGCAGACTTCCTAACTCCGATCAGGAACCGCCCCGAACCACACAAAAAACAACGCCGGCCGATATTAAAGGATTTGACAAGTAACAGCGGTTCTTTAGAAAATTATAAGAAGATGGTCTTTGTTTGTCAACGCATGTTTCGTGTCGGCAATCATAATATCGGGTTCACTGGGGAACGTACTTCAAAATATCAATCCAATTGCATTGAATCATGTATGAATTGAAATCGGAGTCACATCATTACTCTTGAGAATTCAGATTCACAAAACAGTCTATGAGACGAACAGCCTGCCGTTTGGCCTGATTGGGTCGCGTCTTTTTGACTCGACCGTTCACAGGCACGGCACATCTTTTCAACCGCCAGATCAAAAAGACCCGGCGGAACAGGGAACTTAAGGATGTTCCTGATACTCCCGCTCCACAGCATCTAATGTAAACTGGTAGCTTTTTCCTTAAATAGTCTCAGACAGACATCCACGACATCGGGATCGTACTTAACTTCATGATGAACTTTTATTTCATCAATGGCCCGCTTTAAAGGAAAGGCGCTACGGAAGGCCATATGAGAAGTCAGATCTTCAAGGGCATGTGCCACGGCCAGTATCCTGGCTTCGATGAGAATATCATTCCCCTTGAGCCCCCGGGGGAATCCGGATCCATCGTAACATTCGCAATGTTGCAGGACAATATCCGTGACGGGCCATGGGAAATCAATCTTTTCTAAAATGTCATAACTCATCTGAGGGTAATTGCGATACAGGGTCAGACGAAGTCCTGTCAACTGTCCGGGGTCCTGCATGAAGCTAAAAGGCATACTCGCCAGGCCGATGTCATAGACGTATGCCGCCAAACAAGCTCCTTCTATCGAGAAGTCGGGAAGTCTCATTTCCCTGGCGATGGCCTGTGTAAATTCAGCGACCCGCCGGTGATGACCGGGAACATAAGGTCCTCGCAATTCACTTGCTCCCGAGACGCTTTCGATCGTACCTCTGTAGCATTTTACGAGGCGGCCAAGATAGTCTTTGATTTCTTTATCCAGCCTGTGCTTGTGGAGAGCCATCTCGATATTTGCGTACAATTCCTTCTGCTTGAAAGGTTTGACCAGATAACCGAAAGGCTTTGTTTGTTTTGCCCGTTCGATATATTCCTGATTTGTGTAAGCGGTCAGGTAAATGACCGGGATATCGAACTGTGAAGTAATCCGTTCGACAGCTTCAATGCCGTCCATTTTACTCTTTAAAACAATATCCATCAGGATCAGGTCTGGTCTATCCTCTTCTACATTCCTGATGGCCTCGTCTCCCGTGGCCGCCGTTGAGCAAACCATGTACCCGAGCTCCTTCAGATTATTACAAAGCTGATCGGCAACAATCCATTCGTCTTCCACGACCATGATCTTACCACGGTTCATACTTTTCATAACGATATCCCCTCCCTCAAATTATAAAGGAAATTTGATCCATATTTCCGTTCCAGCGTTCCGTCTAATCTCTATTTGACCGTCAATCTGATTCTTTACCAACCCGTTCACCAGATGCAACCCCACAGACCCGGGTTGATGGATATCAACCTCGTCCGGCAGGCCCAAGCCATTATCTCGGACAATAATTTCTATTTCCGTGTTTTTCGTTTCACGTATGATAATCTGTAATTCACCATGCCTATCTCCGGGAAAGGCGTGTTTAAGCGCATTGGAAATCAATTCGTTCAAAATCAAGCCACAGGGGATCGCCTTGTTAATATCCACATAAACATCGCCGTCGGTTTGGATGATCAGATCTATTTTCCCTGGATTGATTTTGTACGTTTGAAATAAATCCTGTGACAGAGTATTCACATAACCAACCAGATCGATTCTTGCGAAATCCTTTGACCCGTAAAGTTTCTCATGTACCAGTGACATGGCATGGATTCGGCTCTGGCTGTCATGGAACATTTTTCTCCGCTCCTGATTTCCGCTTAACGCCGCCGGGAGATCGAGAAGACCGGATATCACCTGCATGTTGTTCTTCACCCGGTGATGGAGTTCCCTGAGGAGGAGTTCTTTCTCCCGAAGAGATGCATGAAGCTGTGCTTCCGCACGCTTGCGCTCCGAGATGTCGCGGATTATGCCCCGGTACGAGGTAATCACCCCGCTTTGGTCCTTAACAGCGGTCATAGAGCAATGCGTGATCATTGTCTCGCCGTTCTTCTTCTTGACCACGACCTCATATTCAGCGGAACCCTGTGTGTTTACCAATAAAAGTATCCGCTTTCTGTCCGATGGATTTGCATAGACGTCTCTTTCCAAATCAAGACTTAGTATTTCCTCTTTTGTGTCATAACCAAACATCATGACACCCTTCTTGTTCATATCGATGATTTTACCCTCCGGCGAGGTGATGAAAAGTCCGTCGAAGGACTCTTCAACGATGGTCCGGTACTTCTCTTCACTCTCCCGCAGCGTCTCCTCCATCAGCTTGCGCTCGGTGATGTCGCGCGAGACACCTAACGAACCAATGACCTTGGCGCCGTCGAAAATAGGCGCTACATGTGTCTCAAGGTGGAGAAGGTTACCAGACTTAACGGGATAAGAAAGATCAAAAATCTGAGTTTTTCCTTCCATCACCTCATCTAAATACGTTTGCACGTGTTCACGGTCTTTTTCACTGATGATATCTAAATAACTCCGATCTAAAAACCACTCTGCAGGGTAACCGGAGCGCTTTACAATCACTTCATTGACAAACGTGAACTTTCCGAAAGAATCGAGGATATAAATCCCATCCTGAATGTTTTCGATCAGAGTGCGATATTTCCGCTCGCTCTCCCGAAGTTTCTCTCCAGTCTTCTTTCGCCCTGATCCAGAGTGCTCCATTTACACAATCCTCTGTTTCAGAGAAGCCGGTTCCTGAATCAATGTCTGTTTTGTCTTGGATTGATCATTCATCGGGTTGCCCCTTTGTTAGGATGCTCCGTGAGATTGAAGAGGCAATGAGTTATGAGTTATATGAGCTATGAGCTATACGAGGTTGAGAGTCTTCAGTCAAACTTTTCGCAAAACCAAAACGCCAAAAGAGGTCTTTGTCAAGTAAAATTTTTCATATGTCAGATAAGAATTAAAAGTGAACACCTGAAAAACGATATGATCTTTCAAAAAAGGAGGGGGGAATATCATGGCGCCAATACACAAGCGGTTCATAGATGAACAAGCAAAGGAACTGATTGAAAAATACCTGAGAAAAAAACCAGCAGGAATTATCTTCAAGAGGTTTTGAAATATCAGTTTTCATCATCCAATTTTCATTCTGATTAATGATTCTGGTGGTAATTCGGCGATCATTCACAGGCGCGGCACATCTTTTCAACTGTCAGGTCAAAAAGACCTGGCTGAACAGGGAGTAAAAGAATGTTTTATGCTGATGTCTCTCTTCGGCCGAGCCTTTTGGACCCGACCGAACTACGAATTCCTCTATGGCGTATAAACACACAAAGTGACGCGACCGTTATCGATGAGTGTCCAGATGACCTGCGCCCCGCCGCTGCACGTCGTAAACTCTTTCGCGCAGGATCCTTTGTAACCGTTGTCAGACGAATACTGGTATTCAATTGCACTGTTCACCCACCATCGGCAACTGCTCGCACCCATCCCGTCCAATCCCCCATGGCTATACCAGTTTTTTATCTGGCTTTCCGTCGGCAACTTCCAAGCCTGGGACGCATACCAGCTTCCTCCATAGTACGCCCTGCAAACTCCCTCGGCCGCTGAATATATATAGCTTATCGCACCGGGGCTCCACCAGTGATAACCCGTTTGCGGGTCCTTATAAGCAATTATTTTCCCGTTCGGAGCGTAAACGTACTCCCATTTGGCCGATGCCTGATTCACAAAAACCAGCAACCCCACCAAAACCAGCACAACCGTTAATATCTTTCCTTCTTTCATTTTTTCGTTCTCCTTCTTTTTTAATGATCCTATCGTCATTCCCCTTATCAACAGCCAGGTCAAAAAGACCCGGCTGAACCGATGCGGTCACAAGGCAATATCGAACCGGACAAGATTCCTGCCCGCCGTCTCATCATACCGGACATCCCCTTGCCGGCCTACCAGTTCGACATTTTCCATGCGCAGCAGTTCTTCCGGACCGGCGTCAATATCGGCCAGAGTCCTGCTGCCGTCGTCAAGTCTGCCGATCACCGTTCCCTTTTGCGCGTTGCCGGTTTTGTCGTGCCGGATGACATAGGCTTCCACCGTCAGCGTTCCCGACGCTCTTTCGACGGGTTCGGGCAAAGCCCCGGCATTGATGGCCTGCTGCACGGCGGAATCATCCCTGTCGCGCCACGGTTGAGCAGAAGGTGACGCGGCGTAAATGCCGACGGCATGCTTGGTCAGGTACCAGCCGTTGGCGGTTACCATGGCCTTTTGCGAGCGGTCTTTCCTGATTCGATCAACGACTCCGGCAATGGCATGCATGGTATAGTTATTCCCCGGTCCACCGAAAAAGGGAAGCCCGCCCGTCACACTCAGGTCTCTTGGGTCATCTTCCGGAATACCGATTTCTCTTCCGGCAATTTCAAAAGCCGAAGGGAAGCAACTGTAGATGTCGAAGAAATGAATATCTCCAAGAGCAAGGCCCGCCTGCTTCAGGGCCATGCGGGACGCGTTGCGGATGGCCGGCGACTCGTGCAGGCACGGTCGGCGCGTGACATACCAGATGTCGTTAAATTCCGCGCCGCCCGTGGGATAAACCCATTTCTCTTCCGGAATGCCGAAAGAGCGTGCCGCATCTTCCGTGGTCATGACAACCGCGGCGGACTGATCGACATTGACGTTGGCATTCATGGTCATGGTATAGGGGTATCCGATGTACCGGTTATCGGGTGTGGGCGTGGCAATCTCCAAGGCGGAGAGCGCCTTTTTCGACCAGGCAAACGGATTTTGGGAGGCGATCCGGGAAAGGCGTTCAAAGGCCTTTCCCATATGCATCCTGTGATCATCCGGCGACCGGCCGGATGACGCCCGCAAAGATGTTTCAAACAACGGGTACATGGAGGTTGGAAAGAAGAGATCGTATAACGCCTCCAGCCTGTCAAAACCGCTGGTGTCCTCTCCGTCGATCCGGTCGGGCGGAACACTTGCGGGCCAGTCCAGAACCATCTCGCCTTTCAGGGCGCGCCGCAAAGAATAGATGGCTTCGGCGCCCGTCATGAGTACGGCCCTGCAGCGGCCCGCGGCCAGATCCCGGGCCGCCCGGTTGACCGTTAACTGCGGCGTGTTGCCTCCCACGGGAAGATAAAAAGCCTGCCTCGGTTTCAGGCCCAGCCTGGCCGAAAGCTCGCCCGGCGCATCCCGGTACGACCACTGGAAAAGATTGATCACATACACACAATCGATAAAAGCTCTTAGACGCGCGGCGCAGGCGTCGTCTAAAGCTTCCTGGCTTGCCTTGACCATGAGACCCATCGGATCAAGGGGGTGTTCCGGTTTCCCATGCTGAGTAAACTGGGCAACACCTACGATAACCGGAGAAGAAGACATTTTTTCATTTCCTCAAAATAGTTGTTGACGATATATGCAAAGTTTTCACTTTGTTTCCCGGCGCACATGCTTCACGTCCTGTCAAGGTCTCCGGCAGGGGCAAAACGCGCAATCATTACACCGGTGCACTTTTTATTTTCTTTCAGGTAAGCGGAAAGCGTTTCCCGGGAAATGACCACGGCGCCTGCTTTGCTCGATGCGTGAAGCAGGTGCAGATTTCTACCCTGCCAAACGGCAAACCCGGCGTGAACAACATCCAGACCTTCCTGGTCCGTCACAAAGGCGATAATGTCGCCTTGCTGAATCATGGAATGCCGGCGCGCCACTTTGTCCCTGGCAATCAGATAAAAAGTTTTCCGGGAAAGCGCCTGTTCAACCTTTTGCATTCCTTCAAAGGCCGCCTTACTGTGCAATGCGGCATATAATTCGCGATGAGCCGTCATGAAGTTGATCTTTTTGCGCACCGGCTGGCCGTCCAGGAGGCGCGAGACAATTTTCAACACTTTCTTCTTTTCATTATCCCGCAGCCAGTCCGTAAAATAATGCAGGCGCGACGCATAACCATCGATTTTCCCCTGACGGTAACGGATGAATTTCAGTTCTTTTTGGAATTGCGGCGGTGAAAGCTTTCCGGCAGCGGCGCACCGGGCCGCCGCCAGCACGATTTCCACAAAGGTCATGCAATCGAATGCAGCAAGGTTGATTTCCAGCTTTTCCCTGCCCGCCGTCTCCAGTGTGCCTGCCTGATAGGGCGCACCCAGAAAAAACCGGCCAATCTCGACGATGAAATCCCCCGGAAACAAATCCCGTTCCAGCGCATCCTGCCAAAGCCCGTTCATTTCGGAAGTGTATTTTTCTGATGTCATGATGCTACGTTCTGATTTTTAAGTTCGTCTGCAGATACTTTTTAAATGCTTCAAAATCTTTGGACATTTTGATGGCGCTGCCCTCGCGGCGGGCCAGATCTTTCATGCTCTCCGGCGGTTCGGGCTCAATTCCCAAAAGATTTTTAATCTCATCCGGGAACTTGGCGGGATGGGCGGTTTCCAGACAGATAGCTAACTTTTTATCTCCGGTTTTTTGGAAATAGGCTTCCAGTCCGGTCCAACCGACCGCGCCGTGCTGCTCCAAGATGACATGGTAGCGCTCATAAACGCTCTTAATGGTCTGGCGGGTCTGTTCGTCGGTGACGCTCACCGAGAAAATGCGACGGCGCATCTCCTCAAGATCGGGATAACGATGAACATTGCCTATGCGATCCACGGCGCCGCCGTATAATTCAAAGAAACGCGCCAAGTTGCTGGGATGTCCCACGTTCATGGCGTTGGAAATGCAAGCCCGCGAAGGTGACACTTTCTGATATTTGCCTGTCTCCAGAAAGACCGGGAATTCATCGTTTTCGTTGGTGGGCATGATGAGTTTGGACACCGGCAATCCCATCCTTCTTGCGTATTCGCAACCCAGGGCATCGCCGAAATTGCCGGAGGGAACGGAAACAAGCACTTCTTCACCGGCTCCCGCCAACTGGGCATAGGCATAAATATAATAAACGATTTGCGGCAGAATACGGCCAAAGTTAATCGAATTGGCCGATGATAAATTAAACCGGGCCAGTTCGGCGTCGGTAAACGCTTCCTTGACCAGATTCTGGCAGTCGTCGAACTTCCCATCCACGCAAATCGCCTGCACATTGCCGCCGATGGTATCGAGCTGTTTTTTCTGCATCAGGCTCACTTCGCCAGCGGGATACAAAATGGTCACGTCAATGCCCGCGACACCTTTATAAGCTTCACCCACGGCGCTTCCGGTATCGCCGGAGGTCGCCACCAGGATATTGAGCCGCTCCCCTTCGGGCCGGCAATGGCTCATCAATCGGGCCATCATCCGGGCGGCAAAATCCTTAAAGGACGCAGTCGGCCCCTGATCCAGACGCAGAACAAACGCCCGCGGATAAACCGCTTCCAGCGGCACGGGATAATTGTAAGCATCCTTCACGATCGTCTCGATCACATCCCGCGGAAATTCTTCGGACAGAAAGGCCTTTGCGACCAGAAGCGCCGCCTGCCAGTAGGGTTTATCCCGGAGCGCCATCATATCATTCATGGAAAGCCGCGGAATGATATCGGGAACAAATAAACCTTCGTCCGGCGCCTGCCCTTTCAGGAGCGCTTCCTTAAAGGACACGTTTCCGGTAAAAGACGTAATTCCCGCAATATTATTCACATAACGATTGGTGCTGTAATATCTGATAGCCATCCTGCTCATCCTTTTTCCAAGTGTTTCCCTATAAACTTATTGGCGCAAATAAATCAATCAAAAAACGACGGTCGAAAATACAGGGAGCCATCATCCCCTTCGCCGAATACCTGTTGGAAAATGCCGACTTCTATGTTAAAAATCACCAATGCTCCAGCGAGAAAAACATATATTTATTTTAAGGTTGAGGAAAGATGGAAGAAAAAAAGCCCCTCCGTTTGACGGAAACAGTTCAGAGCGCGGGTTGAGCCTGTAAGATCGGTCCGGGGGACCTGTCCGACATTCTCTGCGATTTGCCGCTCATTTCCGATCCTCGTTTACTGACCGGATATGAACATGCGGAAGACGCGGGCGTGTATAAAATTTCCGACGACCTCGCGCTGGTGCAGACGGTGGACTTCTTCACGCCGACCGTAGATGATCCTTACACCTTCGGCCAGATTGCCGCAACCAACGCGCTCAATGATGTTTACGCAATGGGCGGTAAACCCGTCACCGCCATGAACATCGTCTGCTTTCCGATCAAAACGATGGACAAATCCGTCCTGCGGGAAGTTCTGCGCGGAGGCCTGGATAAAATGCGTGAAGCAGGCGTTCTGCTGATGGGTGGGCACAGCGTGGAAGACAACGAAATTAAATACGGCCTGTCCGTGACCGGCACGATTCATCCGGATAAAATTCTATTGAATCGCGGCGCGAAACCCGGCGATCAGGTCATTTTGACCAAACCATTGGGCACGGGGATTATCAGCACGGCGCTCAAGGCCGATGCCGTTTCCGATGCGCTTTTGCAGAAAGCCATCGCCTGCATGACCCAACTCAACAAAAAAGCCGCGGAACTGATGCTTGCCGCAGGAGACATTCATTCCTGCACGGATATTACCGGATTCGGTTTTCTGGGACATGCCTGTGAAACCATTGAAGGCAGCGATGTCGGCCTGCGGATTTTTTCGGCGGCCATACCGATTCTGGAAGGCGTCCGGGATCTGGCGGAAACGGGCTACATTCCCGGCGGCCTTTATCGCAATCGTAACTTCCGTATTGCACAGGTCGAAAAAGCGGCGTCGTGCCCGGACTGGATTTTTGATGTCTGTTTTGATCCGCAGACGGCGGGCGGTTTGTTTTTCAGCCTGCCTGCGGCGAAAGCGCAAGCACTTGTGGAAACGATGCGGCAGGCAGGCATTGCGGATACAGCCATCGTGGGCGATGTGACAAGCGAACATCCGGGTAAAATTTTTATAGAGTAAAATAATAAAGGAAACATGAAGTTTGAATCGGCTGCCCTTTAAAAATGAGACACAGCAGAATTTAAAAAAGCTGCTGGAACTTGCGCGGCCTGACGACACGCTGCTTCTGTTGATGTACGGCAGCCCGGACCCGGACGCCATTGCCTCGGCCATGGCGCTGCGGGAAATTCTTCACCGGAGAAAAGGGCTGTCCCGCTGCATGTTTGCGTCAACGGAACCTTTCCGGCGTCAGCAGAACAGGGAACTGGCCCAGGCGATGCGTCTCAGCATCAGGCCGTTAAGCCAGGTGGACATTCCCGCTTACCGGCTGGTCGCGATCGTGGACGCGCAGCCTTCTTTCTTCCGCGATCCATCCGTTACGATCACACCGAACATTGTCTTTGATCATCACCCCCGTTGCGGCGACTGGACGACCGACTTTGAGGACATCCGGCCTCAGTACGGCGCGCTTTCCACTGTTTTGACGGAATATCTGCTTTGCGCCCGCATGCGCATCCCCCGCAATCTGCATACGGCGCTGCTATACGGCATCAAGACGGATACGGATAATTTCGACCGTGAAACGATTGCCGAAGACATCCGCGCCTATACGTATCACTCCAGACGCGCCAATATGCGGCTGATCCGGCGCATTGAACTCAATCAGACACCGATCAGTTATCTAAAATATTTTGACCATGCCTTTCATGCCATGAAGCACTACCGCGGCCGGCGCATCGGTTTCCTGGGTCGCGTGGAAAGTCCGGACGTTTGCGTGCAGGTCGCGGATTTCTACTTGCATCTGATCGGCACGTCTTACGTGGTCGTCGCGGGTATCGTCAACGATAAATTGATTGTTATTTTCCGGGGCGACGGCTACCGTCAGGACTGCGGCGCGCTGGCGCAAAGCGCCTGCGGCCTGATTGGACGGGGAGGCGGGCATCGCAGCGCCGCCCGGATTGAAATCCCTCTGGACGTTTTAAAAACAGAATTAAAAGGTGATTTATCACAACAGAGCGTTGATCATTTTCTGAATGAATGCCTGAAGAAAAACCATCCGGCCAAACAGAACCCAACCGTGACGAAAACGGAGAAAGATGCCATATGAAAGAAATCGGTTTTCACAAAGAAACGACCACCGGACGTTACCTCAATCCTTTTGACGGTTTTGAACCGAAAGACATGCCCATCGAAGAACGCTACGACGAAACCACCGGCGTGGCCAGCCGTATCCTGCCTTACCGGGTGCGGCCAGCGCAGAAGCCCGACACAAACGCTTATCTCGAAAAATCGCCGGAATCCATCTGTCCGTTTTGTCCGGAGCTCTTTGACAAGCTGACGCCGAAATTTACGCCGGAGATTATCGAGGCTGGCAAGTTTAAAAATGGCAAAGCCTGTCTGTTTCCCAACGCATTTCCTTACGACGCCACCAATACGGTAGCCATTTTTTCATCGCGCCACTTCATTCCTCTCGATCAATTGACCCCGGATGAGATGCGTGACGGCTTTGCCGTCTGCCGCGACTATTTTTACCGGATCGCCGAACTGCGGAAAGGATATCAATACTGCTCGATCAACTGGAACTATATGCCGCCCGCGGGAGGCGGCCTGATTCATCCTCACCTGCAAACAATTGTAAGCGTAAAACCAACCAATTTTATGCAGAGGCTGCTGGTAAGCGCGCAAAACTACATGGCCGCATCCGACGGCGGCAATTTATGGCGAAATCTCCTGGTGATGGAGAAGGAAGCCGGGGAAAGATTTATCGCGTCCACCGGCGTTATTTCCTGGCTTGCCGCTTTTTCGCCCAAGGGTATGGCCGGAGAAGTTGATTTTTATTTCAAGGAAAAGACGTCGTTTTTCGATCTGACCGAAACCAACTTTGATGAAATGCTGCAGGGCCTGTCGCGGGTCTTCCTTCATCTGTACGTCAACAACTTCATGAGTTTTAATCTGTCACTCTACGCGACCATGACGCCGGAGAAAAATTTCTGGGTGCAGGGAAAAATCGTGCCGCGCTTTGAAGTCAATCCGCTCGGCACCAGCGATCTGAACTACTTTGAAAAACTGCACAATGAAATCATCTGCCCCATCGTGCCGGAGCAGTTGTGCCGGGAATTGCAGGAATATTTTACAGATCTGTAATCGTCCTCTGTTTTATTTCCATGCTTTCACAATGACATAGGGACAGGCGGTCGCCCGCCGGCATTCAATATTGCGAAACCCGGCATTGCGGACAGCGTCAGCCAGTTGATCCCGGGAAAAGCTCTGTCCGAAAACCACGTGATCGAGCCCCCAGAAAAGAAGAGATTCCGGCACAAAAGGTATGCGGAAGCGCTTGACGAATTTTTGGAGATCCCCATCCGACACCTCGCGGTCGGTTTCTGAAATCATCAGACAAGCGCCGGGTTTAAGGACCCGATGCAGTTCCATCAGTCCCTGATGGGAATTGGACCAGTGTTTGATGGATCCGACACTGGCCGCCGCATCAAAGACAGCATCCTGAAACGGCAGAGACAGAACATTGTTCCGCCGGAAAGAACAGTTATCAATTTTTCTTTGACGGCGGTAGCTTTCCGCTCTCAAGACCTGCATCAGGGAGTAATCGATTCCTGTCACATGGGCATCCGGGTTTCGGGACGCCAGTTCCAGCGACAGGTAACCCCGACCCGCGCCCGCATCAAGAATCCGGGCCTGATTTTGTACGATCAACTCCGTGCCGAAATATTCATAAAGTTCTACCAGCAGGTCATAGATGCGACTGTTATAAAGCGACCCCATTACATCCCAGACCATACGCATGTCGCGCAGCCGCGTTAACATTCTGATCAGCCAGGCGTTCAGTTCAGTCATCAGTCAACATCCTTTTGAGTTGAAGCTCGTACTATGTTCAGGAATGCAATTATATAAAATATTTTGAAATACCAAAATAAGAAAGGCGGCCTTTTTATGCCGCCTTTTTATGAAAGTGAATTATTTTGCTAATCTTCCTTGCTGCTTGTGCTTGTTGTTGTTTTCGTCTCGGAAGACGCAGGGGTGCTTTCGCTGGCAACCGTTTCCGTCTTGGCGGATTTGGCGGTCTGGGGCTTTTTCCCCGCATAGTCCGTCGCGTACCAGCCGGTGCCCTTCAGGCTGAAGGACGACAGCGACATCATTTTTTGAACCTTGCCCTTGCAGAATTTGCATGTTTTCAAATCCGGCTCGGCAATTCCCTGAAATGCTTCAAATTGTTTACCGCATTTCTTACACTGATATTCGTAGATAGGCATAGTTAAACCTCCTGAAATTAATTACATAAATCACTTATTTTATATTCACTGCTGAAGCAGTCCAAAACAATTTCCAGATCATTTTGTTTTACCGGCTTGAGAGCGCTTCGAGTCAGGTTGTGGACAATCTTTTCTTCCCGCTCTTTTTCTTCCTGCGGCGCGTTAAAATCGATGGCGCCGTTTCCAAACCGCAACACATGGATCAACTCGTGAACGGCGATGTACAGCATCAAAGGACTGAATTTTATGAAGGTATTTGCCCGTTCCACCGCATCCAGAATAATATTGTCCTGTAAGCACACCCGGTAAAAATCAAAACCTTTCTTACCCTCCGGCCCCAAATCGGAATCCTTTTCGTAAGAATACTTGCAAAGATGCGCAAACGCGTCGCTTTTTACCTCATGCTCCTTTAAAAATGCAAGTGTTTTCACATCATATTTGTTTTTGCGCAAATCATCCTCGCTCAGGCGAAAATGGCGCGATACCAGTTTTTCCGCATCGTTAAACGCCCTGGCCGCCGCCGGTATCTGTGTGTTGTTAAAATAACGAATCATAAAAATACCATGATTGCCCTGCTCATTCCGGCGGTAATATATCCACTTCGCCATGCCCTGTCAATAAAGGCATTTCGGCCTCTTTATTCCTGTCTTTTTGTTCAGGCGGGTTTGGATTTACTTGAGTTTCTTCTCTTGATCTTTATTCTTTCCGGTTTTTGCGGATTTCGGCAATCCAGGTGTTGACGCTCTTATTTTCGTTTCTGGCAGCCAGGGCGATCATGCTATGAAGTTGAGGGCTCATACGCACAACAGACCGGACGGCATCGGGATTTTCAGGTGCTTCGTTTCTTTCAGCGCAGCTGTCAAGATAGGAGTCAACGGCTTTCTCAAAAGCCTGTTTGATTTCCTTCACCGACTCACCACGAAAAGTTATGATGTGACGAATGCCGGAAACACAGCCGGCAAGACATTCATCTTTTTCGCTGTATTCAATCTTTGCATAATAGCCTTTATAGGTCATCGGCTTGTTCATGATTTCACCTTCATTGATCGCCGGAACTCATATGCGCTTGAATGCGGCGTTCAATTTGGCCGAACCATAGGCCAATTCCGCCGGCAAGTCAATATGAAACCCCCGGGCACCCCCGCCAGCGGGGGACAAAAAAGGAAGTTCTTGTCAAATGAAGTTGCCAATGCTAGTATCCGCAACGCTCTATGATAACTACCGTAATAAAGGGAATGTGAATGACTGTCATCGTCAATAGTCCGAACGGATCTGAAAATGAAGCGAAAAGGAGCCTGGTCACGATTGTGCTGCGGCCTTTTGCCTTCGTCGGCCGGACGGTCATCGAATGGATCAACAAGATGGGCGCGGTGACTATTTTTCTTAGCATGGCGCTCCTGAGAATCCCGGGACGTAAGCAGCTTTTTAAAACGGTCCAGCAGGTTTATTACATCGGGGCCAGATCCATCACCATCATCATGCTGGTGAGTTTGTTCACCGGTATGGTTCTGGGACTGCAGTCTTATCATGCACTGTCCAAATTCGGCGCGTCAGGCGCGGTGGGTTCCCTGGTTTCCCTCTCGCTCATTATGGAATTGGGCCCGGTGCTCACGGCCATCATGATTACGGCCCGCGCCGGTTCAGCAATCACGGCCGAGATCGGCATCCAGCGCATCAGCGAGCAGATCGACGCTCTCTCCACCATGAGGATTAATCCCATCCGGTATCTGATCAGCCCCAGAATATCCGCGGCAATCATCAGCTTCCCTCTGTTGACCGCCGTGTTTGACCTCATCGGCATTCTGGGCGGCTATGTTTCCGCCGTTGTGCTTTTGGGGCTGAATGGCGGCGTTTATATGCACAGCATCAATACTTATGTGGACATGAGCGACGTAACCAACGGATTTGTGAAATCGATTGTTTTTGCGGTCATCGTTGCCACCGTCTGCTGTTATCAGGGTTATTTCGCTCACATGCGCAAAGACAGCCACGGCGCCCAGGCGGTGGGACTGGCCACCACGTCGGCGGTCGTGACTTCCTGCGTGCTGATTCTGGTTTCGGACTACGTCGTGACTTCAATGCTGGTATAGAGAGACTCAATGGATACGCCACTGATTGAATTTAAAAATGTTACCAAGCGCTTCGGCCGGAAAACCGTGCTGGAAAACGTTAATTTGCGGATCTACGAGGGGCAGATCACGACCATCATCGGGCTTTCCGGCTCGGGCAAAAGCGTGATGCTCAAGCATATCATCGGCCTGATCCAGCCGGACGAAGGCGCTATTTTTTTCCGGGGCAAACCGATTGCCCGGATGAAAAAGTCGGAACTTGCCGAATCTTTTTCCCGGATCAGCTATATGTTTCAGGGCAATGCGCTGTTTGATTCCCTGACGGTTTATGACAACATCGCGCTACCCCTGCAGGAAACCACCAATTTGAAAAAAGCGGAAATCGACCGTCGGGTCATGGCCAGAGTCGAGCAGACGGAACTTTCCGAGGCGATTCATAAATATCCATCGGAACTTTCCGGCGGCATGCAGAAGCGGGCCGCGCTCGCCCGCGCGTTGATTACCGATCCGCAAATTGTTCTTTTTGACGAGCCGACAACCGGTCAGGACCCCGTCCGAAAAAATGCTATTTTGAGCATGATCGCGCAATACCAGCGGAAATTTAATTTTACCGCCATCCTCGTCAGTCATGAAATTCCGGATGTGTATTTTATCTCCAATCGCATTCTGGCCCTTTACGACCGGCAGATTGTTTTTCAGGGAACGCCGGAGGAACTGGAAAATTTCGACCACCCGTTTATGGATGAAGTCATCAACTCTCTGGAAGCGCTGCAAAAAGAATTAACCGGTCTGTATTCCAAACGCCAGTTTGCGATGCTCAATCATGTTCAACTCAAAAGAAGAACGTTTGGAGAATCTTATTGCATAGTGGTTTTCAGTCTAAAAGAACTGCACACCATGATCACCAAGGTGGGGCACGACGCGGCGCAGGAGGCACTGCGGAATATGGGCCTGTATATCGATAAACACTTTGGCGCAATCGGCGGCATTTCCACCCGCTTTGGAACCAATGAAATTATTACGATGCTTCCCTATTCGAACCTTGATGAAGCGGAGAATATTATGGGAAATTTCGTTATGGATTTCCATGAGCAAATTATGCCCGCCATTCAGACAGGCGCCTGCAAATTCGCATCAGAGGGCGAGTCGGTCGAGGTGACTATCCTGGCGGGAATTGCCGAAGGAAAACCGACCGCCACGGTAGATTCCGTGATGAATCTGGCAAAATCTCAACAAAAAGAAATCGGGCGGCTGACTTGCGCCGCCGGGGGAGCGAATAAATGAAAAAGGTTACCATGGAAGCCATCGTCGGCATTTTTGTTGTTTTCGGACTGCTCTGTGTCGGATACATGACCGTGAAGCTGGGCAAAGTTGATTTTCTGAGCGACGACTCCTACCCGCTCACCGCCAAATTCACTTCCGTTTCCGGTTTGAGAATCGGCAGTCCGGTGAACATTCTGGGAATCGATGTCGGACGGGTGGAAAAAATCACGATGGACCAGGAAAATCAAAAGGCGGTTGTGAAAATAAAAGTGAGAAAAGACATCAAAATCTACGACGATGCCATCGCCTCAATTAAAACGGAAGGGCTCATCGGCGACAAGTACCTCAGTATTGAGCCGGGAGGAGGAGGAGACATTCTTAAGCCCGCCGGGGTCATCACAGACACGCAGGCGGCCGTGGACATCGAATCACTGATCAGCAAATATGCCTTCGGCGATGTTAAAAAAGATAACAAGAAAGCACAGGAGACAAACCCATGAAAAAACGTTTGATAGTTTTAAGCTTATTGATGATTTTCATATTATCCGTTCCGGCATACGCCGGAGCGCCGACAGCCGCCGTGGACAATACCGTAAACCGGGTGCTGGACGTGCTGCGTGATGCAAAACTCAAGGGTCCGGCCGCCAAACAGGCCAAGACCGAGAAACTCCGCGTCATCTACAAGGACATGTTTGATGAAATGGAATTTTCCCGGCGCACACTGACACGCAACTGGAAAAAGTTTACTCCCGCCCAGCAGAAGGAATTTGTGGATTTGTTTGAACAGGTCCTGGAAAAAGCCTACCTGGATAAAATTCTCGATTACTCCAACGAAAAGGTCGTTTTTTATAAAGAAATGATGATCCCGGACGACAAGGCGGAAGTTCAGTCGAAGATTGTCACGGCTTCCAAAGAAATTCCCATTTTTTACCGGATGATCCTCAAAAACGGCAAATGGAAAGTTTATGATGTTGTTGTGGAAAACGTCAGTCTGGTTCAGAACTACCGAACCCAGTTCAATGACATCCTGGCCGACAATCCACCGGAAAAACTACTGGAAACCTTGCGCAAGAAGGTGAAAACTCACTAAGAAGGAACGGACACACTTCAGACCATGAGATATTATGTATCATTGATTACCTTGCTCTTCCTGCTGTCCGCGGGAAGCCTGCCGGTTCCCTGCCTGGCGGAAGAGCCCGTACAGGCGCCGGTCGAAACTTTGCCGTCTGAACCGGCGTCAACGGATAACGCAGTCGATACCCCGGCACAATCGTCAAATCAGCCGCATGATGTCGTCGCCAATGATGATGATTTCGACTACGATGATGAGCCTTTTAAAGAAGAAAAAGCGATGATTGCCGATCCCATCGAGCCCTTTAACAGAGCCATGTACCAGGTCAACGATAAAATGTACTTCTGGCTTCTCAAGCCGGTTGCCCAGGGCTACAAGACCGTTGTACCCGAACCGGCGCGCATTAGCGTTAAAAATTTCTTCTCCAATCTGAAATATCCCGCGCGTTTTGTCAGTTGCCTGCTTCAGGCGGACTTTACCGGCGCGGCGACGGAAACCGGCCGGTTTGCCATTAATACCGTGTGGGGAATCGGAGGTCTCCTGGATCCTGCCGCCGGCAGGGAACTGGATCTCCAGAAACAAGACACCGATCTTGGCCAGACCCTGGGTGTTTACGGCGCGGGTCATGGTTTTTACATTGTCTGGCCGTTTTTCGGGCCATCCAGCGCACGGGATACCATGGATATCCTCGGCAATCAGGTTTTGTATCCTCTTTCGTTCCTGAATATCTGGTATGCATCGCTGGGAACCAAAGCCGTCGAAGCCGTCAACAGCACATCTCTGCGAATCGGAGAATATGAATCGCTCATCGAAGCGGCCATTGATCCCTATGTGGCCATGCGTGACGCCTACGCGCAATACCGCATGCACGACATCAAAACACGCAAGGCAAAGTCCCTGCTGTTTAAAGACGCCTCTACAGGCAACACCGCGCCGGAGGCGCCATTGCCGCAGGAATGAATTTAACGGAAAGGAGCCATCCCTTACGAAAAAGTTTATTATTCTCCCGATAGCAGCATTATGGATTCTGGCCATGAGTTCGATCGCCGCCGCGGGCGGCATGTTCGGTCCGCCGCAAACCGTTTCCAGGGAAGCAGGCGGCCTGAATACCGCCGTCGGCTACCGGTATCATGAAGACAGCTTCAAGAATAATTATACGGATTATATTGTCAGACAAAACCAGATTTATTCCCAGGTGTCGTATGGCGCGTCCAGCACATGGGAAATCTACGGGCGGATAGGCATCGCCGATCTGAAAATACTGGACGCTTTTAAATCCGCCGATATTTTAACGACCACGTCCAGAGATCATTTTGAAGAAAACTGGAAGTTTTTCGGCACGCTGGGCGCGAAGGGGTATTTTCCTTTTAACAGGATTTTCGGTATTGGCGCCTTTATTCAGGGAACTTACAACTTCAGTAATTTTACGGATGACATAACCGGCGTTCAGAGTGGAACACCCTTCACTGCCGACTTGAAGGTTAAGAATCTCTGGGATGTCAATTTCGGCATCGGTCTGCAGGCCACGCTTCCCCGCGGCATAAAACTTTATACCGGACCTTATGTTTATTATACGGAAGCAGACACGTACCTTTCCGCTGCCATTCCGGGGCTTCAATCGGGAACTCAAAAAACGTTGCTGAGCAATCAATCCATCGCCGGAGCATTTCTGGGAGCGGACATCCCGCTGGCCAAAGGATTTCATTTAAATATTGAGGGACAATACACAGACCGGTTCTCTGTCGGATCGGCCATTACTTATACCTATTAAAGGATTCGTTATGCAGTTGAAAAAATCCAGGCCAAAATCTAAATTGACCATCGGCGTTTTATACGGCGGGCGATCCGGCGAACATGACGTGTCGCTCTGCTCGGCGGCATCCGTCGTCGCGGCGCTGGATAAATCCAAATATAATGTTGTCGCCATCGGCATCGACCGCGACGGACGCTGGTATGTTCAGGATCAACCCGAAATCATATCGCATAAAGACTTCGGCAACATTCTGTCCCTGAAAAAACGGGGAACCTGGCTGGTCAACCATTTTGAACAGCAAAACAAGCTGCACATTTTCAATCTGGAGAAGAGCGACGAAAAAGTCGTTGTCGATTTGATCTTTCCCGTTTTACACGGCACGTACGGCGAAGACGGCACCCTGCAGGGACTGCTGGAACTGGCGATGGCGCCTTATGTGGGCGTGGATGTGGCCGGTTCGGCTATTGGTATGGATAAGGATGTTGCCAAGCGATTGTTGAAAGAGGCGGGCATTCCGGTAGTTCCGTGGATCACTCTGAACAGGCATGAATGGCGGGAACAGCCTGAAAAAATTTTACGCAAAGCCTCGAAGAATTTATGTTTGCCGCTTTTTGTCAAACCTTTATGCACCGGCTCTTCCGTGGGAATTAAAAAGGTTAAAGTAAAAAAAGAGCTGGCGGCGGCTATTGATTATGCCTTTCAGTTCGACACGAAAGTGATGATCGAAACCGGCATCGACTGTCGCGAGATCGAATGTGCCGTGCTGGGAAACGAACATCCGCAGGCGTCCGTCCTGGGCGAGATCCTTCCCAGACATGAGTTTTATTCCTATGAGGCCAAATATCTTGATCCGGACGGTGCTCAGATGAATATTCCGGCAAAGATTCCCGCAAAGCTGGCCGCCGCCATCCGCAAGTGCGCCGTCGCGGGTTTCCGGGCGCTCAACTGCAATTCCATGGCGCGCGTGGATTTCTTTCTGGACAAAACAACAAATGCTTTTTATCTCAACGAAGTCAACACGCTGCCCGGCTTTACCAGCATCAGCATGTATCCCAAGCTGTGGGAGGCAACCGGCCTTACATACAGCAACCTTCTGGACAGGCTGATTGAACTGGCGATTGCGCGCCATCAGGAGAAATCAGCCATCAAAACGGACTGAAACTTGTCAAATTGGGAAAAATATTCCATCATTATCGGCACAATAATTCTGTTGATCGTCTATACGGAAATTGCCGACGTGTATCCGATATTGTGGTGGATTGGATTAGTAGTCCTGATAATATTTTTGTTCTTATGGCTTGATAATGCAGCATTCGGCGAAGAGATTTTTAATTTAATCATGCTATGTGCGCTGGGAGGAGGGTTATTGTTTTTTGCATACCTTGTATATCCTGAAGGGATTATGGATAATTCTTTTGCCGGGTTGACCAGAGAAGAAATCGGAAGACTCCTGATGTCCATCATGCTTGTAATCAGTTTTATAGCGGATGTTTGTTTTATCATCCATTATATTTATAAAGTTTTAAAATAGGGAATAATTATTTTGGAAACATTGAATAGCATGAATGGAACAGGTAGTAATTATGAAAACTCCTGAAGCTTCATGAAATTTTCCCATTGCTTATTATGTTTTCCAGCTCATGGTCTCGACCCGCGGATTTAAGACACCGGGCTTTTAGATATTGCTTTTTCCATACCCGGAGCCAGCTTCTTTGTCCGCACCTTGATTTTACTGCCGAAAATCATGTTCTTCAGTTTCCTGAAACCGAAGGGAATGGGACGCCATAAGATCGAAAACCAGTCAATATCACCAATACATGGCAACTCGGTGCCCTGTCTCCACGTCGGATTTACTTCCTCGAAAAAGGCAATTCTGGGATATTCTTTTTTCATCTCCTCCGTTATTTCGGCGACATCCTCTTTTAGCCGCTGATAACCGTCGCCGAAATTCAAAAGCCCGGTTGCATCATCATAGACGCCTTCATAAAGATGATTCGAGAATGCCCTGACAATATTCTTCCTCTTGTCATCCACCCTTTGATCATACCGGGGATAATAATAAAACCAGTTATTAGCCATAAGAAGATATGTTTTGAAACCCTTCGATATCAGAAACCAGTAAAAATTAACAAAGGGATGCTTGATTCTTGTTTTTACCATAAAACGGAGAAACGCTGTTTGAAGATTCGACAAACCCCAATACTCTTTTTCTATGATGGTATCGCCGCTGAATAACCCGAGACATTTTTTATTGTCTATTGTTTTTTCGATTAATCCTATGGTGGAAAATCCCACAATAGCGCCGTTATCAATCCTTTTTAGAAGTATTGCTCCTGTTTTCTTTCTCAGGTCTTTAACAAATGTTTTATAATCCGCATTGTGATAGTATTTGACAAACACACTATGCATCATCTTAATATCTTCATCAGTTATTTGATCCAAGTTATAAAAATCAGCTTTGACGACTTCTTGCTTCTCTCTCATTGAACACTCCTTTTTCGCTGGCAGTATTGAATAAAAAGATTGTGGTTAAACTACTCCCTTCATGATTAAGATTGCCCAATATGATTTTCTTGTTTTTGTTAGATTTTGTGTCTTGTTACAAAATAAAAACTTCTTTTGTATCAAAAGGTAAATTGTATGCTTTGAAGCATAAAGTGTGCCGATTGTTCAGCAATATCCTACTGGAGGAGATAAGTACCTACAAAGTAAAGCAAAATCAGATATTCTCCCTGCGCGTAAGACACTGCCTATTTAAATGATCAACAAAAATGAGGCCTTATGTCCCATATACTGGGACATAAGCAGCTCAATTTGGGACAAATCTGGGCAAGTTTTTGTATTTTCAGGAAGAGCCTATAGCGGCTGATTCCTGGAGCCAACGCGACACGTGAGGCACTGACGTATCTGTTTGGCCGGTGCAGATGCAGATTTCCGGGGGCAAAGCCGATCCGAAGGCCATACGCGAATTGCCGGCTGAAAAACCGGCCGCGATTTGACAGATATAGCCTGCATTTGCCTTTTGACTTCGGTCGATAGAATATGATAGTTTCCGGCAAAGTTACGGAAAGCAGGGAAAACGCGCCATCAATAAACTATTCGGCAATATCTCAGGGCTGGGCGCCCAGCAAATCAAATCGTTGGAGTATCTTTATCGTCGCCGCGTCATGCCGGAAAGCCTGATCAATAACGATCTGGCGCGGGAAGTTTCCTTGATGTCCGGTGCAATCAACCGGCAGATCGGATTGCTGATCAACCGTCAGGGGGAAATCAGCATGGTCATTGTGGGAGACCATAAAGGCATCCTGATTCCCAGTCTCGACCGTTTTCGCGCGGCATCCACCCGCTTCAGAGGTTTGCGCCTGATTCACACGCATTTGAAAGGCGAGGAACTGTCCCCTGAAGACCTGACGGACTTATCGCATCTGCGGCTCGACATGGTCGGCGCGCTGCAGGTGCGGGACGACGGTTCTCCCGGTAAACTTTTCTGGGCGCATCTGATTCCGGAAAATCCGCGGGGCGACTACTGGCTGATCCACGAACCGCAGGAACCGCATCGGCTGAATCTGAATTTCTTATCCTTCATCGGCGCCCTGGAAGACGAGTTTGCCAGACAGCAGAAAACCCGCAGGATTGATGCGGCGGAAAAAGCGATCCTGGTACGCGTGGAAAAAAATCCGCTCTCCGGCGCGGAAGCCTCCATCGAAGAATTGCGTCAACTGGCCGGAACCTGCGGTGTGGAGGTATTTGACACCCAGATTCAGTACCGTCCTCAACCGGATCCGAAATATCTGGTGGGCCGGGGTCGGCTGGAAGCCATTGATTTGCGGGCCACGCAAATCGGCGCAAATCTCCTGATTTTTGATCATGAATTAACGTCGGCGCAGGTTCGTTCCATCAGCGATTTTACCGGTCTGAAAATTATCGACCGCACGCAGGTCATCCTGGACATTTTCGCCCATCGGGCCCACAGCCGCGAGGGTAAAATTCAGGTGGAACTGGCTCAGTTGAAATACCTGTTGCCGCGCCTGATGCACAAAGACACATCGCTTTCCCGTCTGGCCGGCGGCATCGGCGGCGTAGGACCCGGTGAAACCAAGCTGGAGATTGACCGCCGCCGGGTGCGCGAGCGTATTGACCGGCTCGCGAAAGATTTGAAATCCATCACGAAATCCCGCGGACAGCGGCGCGGACGGAGAAACCGATCAGGCCTGCCCGTGATTTCCATCATCGGTTATACCAACGCGGGCAAATCCACGCTGCTCAACACATTAACGCAAAGCACCGTGCTGACGGAAGACAAACTCTTTGCCACACTGGACACCAAAAGCGCACGCCTGCGTTTTCCCCGGGACACGGAAGCCATCATCACGGACACGGTGGGTTTTATCCGCAATCTGCCCCGGGAATTGTTCAGCGCTTTCCGGGCGACACTGGATGAACTGAGCGAAGCGGATTTGCTGCTGCATGTCATTGATGTCAGCAGTCCCCGATTTGAAGAACAGATCACGGCGGTGGAAACGATTCTGGAAGAGCTGGACGTCCGTCATAAGACGACCATCCGGGTTTTTAACAAGTCCGACCGCTTTGCTGACAAAGAGCTCCTGGAAAGTCTCTGCCGGCGATTTGACGCCGTGGCGGTTTCCGCGCTGGAGAAGACTTCTCTTTTTTGTCTTTTGGAAAAAATGGAAGCGCTTCTGCCTAATACAGACTTTTCAGGACGGACGTTTTATGTTAGGGAAGACGAAGAATAGGCCATCGGTAATGGGCCATGGGTGATAGGTGACAGTGTAAAAGGTGAAAAAAGCAGGAAGATGATAAAATTAACAAGCGTCGTCACTCTTTTGGTAACAGGGTTATTTTCAACCAGCCTTTTGGCCGCCGAAAAACTACTCCGATCGTTCATACCAAGTTCAGAGTAAAGAATACTTAAATGCTATAGCCTATTACCTATCGCCTATAGCCTGAAAACCTGAGGTTTTTTTATGAACAAAGATTTTATTGAAATCCGCTGGCACGGACGGGGCGGTCAGGGCGCCATCACGGCGGCCAAGATTGTCGCCGGAGCCGCCTTTGTCTCCGGCTATGCGGGCGTGGTCATGGCGCCAAGTTTCGGCACGGAACGCCGGGGTGCGCCGGTGATGACTTCCCTGACGATCTCCCGCGAAAAGATTTATGATTTATCCCCCATTGAAACGCCGGACATTGTGGTCATCCTTGACCACCTGCTTTTAAAGGAAGCGGATGTGCTTCATGGCCTCAAGCCAGACGGGATCATCGTTTTAAACACGCCCATGGCTTTTGAATCCTATTGCTTTAAAGATTACAAACTGGCCACCGCGGACATTACAGCCATCTCAGTGGAAGCGGGTCTTCCGCACGGTATGGTCAATACCGGGATCATCGGATCGCTGGAGAAAGCGTCAACCCTGCTGGGAATCGATATCCTGATTGAAGGCATTGAAAAAGAATTTCGCACAAGAAAGCCCGAAAAGAATTCATTGGCCGCCAAAATTGCCTATGAACGAACGGTGACGGGAGGTTGAAAATGGGCACCAGAAACTACAAAAGAAAAACATCACACAGTGAAAGCGGGCCGGGCGACGGCGGAAGGACCGGTTCATGGCGGGTGGAACGGCCGGTCTTTGATCAGAGCCTCTGCATTCCCTGTAAAAGAAATAAAGAAGCCTGCTTTATCTGCTGGCTTTTCTGTCCGGAGATTGTCATCTCCCGGACAATACCGCCGAAAGTCAATCTGGAATACTGCAAGGGCTGCGGCATCTGCGCTGAAGAATGCCCGACCAAAGCCATCACCATGGTGGACGAGGCCAAATTTACGGAAGAAGATAAGGATTAAGCGCCATGCATATTATTGAAAATGGAAACGTTGCGGCAGCTCTGGGCGTCAGGCTTTGCCGCGCCAGTGTGATTGCGGCCTATCCCATCACGCCGCAGACGCCGCTGACGGAAAGGCTTTCCGAGTATGTGGAAGCAGGCGACATGAAGGCCGAGTACATCCCCGTCGAGAGCGAACATTCCGCCATGGCGGTATGCATTGCCGCTGCTTCGGCGGGCGCGAGGGTTTTTACCGCAACCAGCGCCAACGGGCTTCTTTATATGCATGAACAAATCCAGTGGGCGGCAGGCGCCAGGCTGCCCATTGTCATGTGCCTGGTCAATCGGGCGGTCGGCGCCCCGTGGAATATCTGGAACGACCAGCAGGACTCGATTTCACAGCGCGACACCGGTTGGATGCAGGTTTATTGTTCCGACCATCAGCAAATCATTGATTCCGTCATCAAGGCCTACTGGCTGGCGGAGAAGGTGAACATTCCCATCATGGTCTGCTACGACGGGTATATTCTGTCTCACACGTACATGCCGTTTGATGTGCCGGATCAGCAACAGGTCGATGCGTTCCTGCCGCCTTTTCGGCCGGACTACATCCTGAGTCCTGAAAATCCCGCTAATCTGAATACCGTGACCCTCCCCGACGTACGGGTGGATGTCCACGGTGAACTCGCTCACGGATACATGGAGATTCGTTATCTGCTTCAGGAAGACATGCGGACGGCGCTGGCCGTCGCGGCGGATGCGGAAAAGAAATTTACTGAAATATTCGGCCGTGGCGGCAATCCGTATCTGGAACCTTATCGTTGCGACGATGCGGAGTTTGTTGCCGTCGGGATCGGGTCTATGACTTACCAGTTGCGGGTTTCCGTCGATGCGTTAAGAAAAGAAGGCGTCAAAGTCGGCGTCATGGGGGTGCGCTTTTACCGGCCTTTCCCGGACGAGGCCATCGCCAATGCTTTAAAAGGGAAAAAAGGCGTTATCGTTTTCGAAAAGGCCCTGAGCTATGGCTACGAAGGCGCGCTTGCCTCGGACTTAAAGTCTGCATTGTATGAGCATCTGGCAGGCACAGGCGACCTGCCGACGGTCCAGAACTTTATTGCGGGAATCGGCGGACGCGATATTCGAACGGAAGATTTGACTCAATACCTCAGAGCTGCGACACAAAGCAGAGTTTCCAAAGAGCCCCTGTGGATCGGGCTTAAGCTATAGGAGAATTTCATGCAGGCCAAGACAACCATTTTAAGTTTACCAACCGAGGAATTCGTTCATCCGGGAACAAGGGCATGCACCGGCTGCGGCCTGGCTATCGCCTACAGGGTGGGTCTTAAAGCCCTGGGCAAAGACACCATGCTGATTGTGCCGCCAAGTTGCCTGACCGTGCTTCAGGGGCTTTTCCCGGTTGCCTCGACAAAACTGCCCTGCCTGAATGTGACGTTTGCCTCGACGGCCGCCGCCGCCACCGGCATTCTCGCCGCGCTCAAAACGCAGGGGAATGAGCACACCACGGTTGCCGCCTGGGCGGGTGACGGCGGAACCAGCGACATTGGTTTACAGGCTCTGTCGGGCGCCGCGGAAAGGGGCGATAAGTTCATCTACCTGTGCTACGATAACGAGGGGTATATGAATACAGGCGCTCAGCGCTCGGGCACGACGCCGATCGGCGCTATCACCGCGAACACACCATTCAAGGGAAAGCTGCAACAAAAGAAAGACGTTCCGGCCATCATGGCGGCGCATCATTTAAGCTATGTTGCCGCCTGTTCCGCTGCCTACCCACTTGATCTTTTTGATAAGATCAGGAAATGCATTGATATGCCGGGCACAAAATACTTTCACATTCACATTCCCTGCCCCCCCGGATGGGGTTACGATCCGCGATACGGCATCAAAATCGGAAGGCTCGCCGTGGAAACCGGATATTATGACCTTTACGAGATCGTGAATGGAGAATTTAAGCTGACGGCCGCATCTGAAAAGCTGGTTGAAAAACACAAACTGGTCCCGGTTCGTGAATACTTCCGTTCGCAGTCCAGATTCAGGATGCTGACCGATGCGCAAATTGCGGATATCCAGCGGCAGATCGATGAGAAGTGGGCAGGTTATTATACAAAAGACGAGTGATCGTTGTTGTTCCAGATGTACAAATCGGCGTCCGCGGTTGTAGCGGAGATTGGCTGAGATAACCATGGAATCGATTGAGATGACGTATAGCGCCCGTATCGAAAACCTTGAAGAAGTGCTTGATTTCATCGAGAACTGCGCTGACCGGTTCGGTGTGGATGAGAAGAGAAAGTTCGGACTGCTGGTTGCGGCAGAGGAGGCCTTTGTCAATGTCTGTCATTATGCCTATCCCGATAGCAAGGGAGAGGTTGAGTTAATCTGCGAAGGCGATGGCGATTCCTTTGCTGTCACGATCAAGGACAGAGGGGTTGCCTTTAATGTGCTGTCCCTCCCCGATCCGGACATCACCTCCGACGTTATGGAACGTAAAGTCGGAGGGCTGGGCATCTATTTTATCCGCAGGCTGACAGACGATGTCAGCTACCGGAGGGAAGACGGACAAAACATTCTCCGGATGGTTTTACACGCACAAAAGAGCGACGCAGTATCATAAAAAGGACTCCAATTTTAACTTTGCTACACGTTTGATAATATGTTATAGGGTGCCCCCGTCCGGAAAAACCGTGCGCCCATGGCTCAGCTGGATAGAGCGCCAGACTACGAATCTGGATGTCGCAAGTTCGAATCTTGCTGGGCGCACCAAAAAAATAAAGGAGTTAGCCATTGATGGTTAACTCCTTTTTTCGTTATTTTATCTTCCATGTTTTGTCGATGCGCGCCGGATCGTAGGCGGAAATGGGGAAACACTATTACAGCAGGTAAATTCATTGCAAAATGTTTCAAACACATGGGTATTAAATTTGCAAACTATTGATTTAATTGGTGCCCCTGGCGTGAGTCGAACACGCGGCCCACAGATTAGGAATCTGTCGCTCTATCCTACTGAGCTACAGGGGCAACCCGGGTTTGCAACACACCGGAAGATGCGGCGGTTTAGCATTCTTTGCGCGAGCTGTCAACCTCCGGCGCTTTCAGCGGCTTTCAAATCATTCAGATGGGTTTCCAGCAAACGGTTCTGATCAAAGTTTACCAGCTTCAGCTTTTGCGGTTTTGTGCCGATAAATGCGCATTTGGGGGCAAGACCAATCAGTTCCGACTCCAGAATCTCAACGCCGCGCTCGGCCGCAAGCGCCGCCACCTGTTCATAAATTACTTTCAGCGGTGTTTCTTTGCAATTGGTCAGATTCATGGACACCTGAGCCAGATGCCTGCTTTTTAAAATGACGCCGATGGCGCGCACATGTTTGAAACCGCCGCTTTTTTCCCGGATGTGTGATGCAATTTTTTGCGCCAGTCTCAAATCATCACTATTCAGATTGATGTTGTAAGCCACCAGTAATTCACGCGCGCCCACCGCCGTGGCGCCCGAACGCGGATTGAATATCGGTTTGCCTGCATCAGGGGCATCGCCGGGATTGGACATTTTTTCCGCCAGCGCCTCGTAACCGCCACGCCGGACATTCGCCAGTTCGCCGCGCTCGGGAATCAACGCCGCCTCGCCATAATAATAAACGGGCACACCAAAGCGTTCATTTAATTGCCGGCCAAAGAGGTGCGCCAGTTCAACAGCGTCGGCCATTTTTGTTTTTCCCAGTGGAATGAACGGCACCACGTCCACAGCTCCCAGTCGCGGATGGACACCGGTCTGCTCGCGCATGTCAATTATCTCCAGCGCCTTACCCGATGCGGCCAGCGCCGCTTCCAGAACATCTTCCGATTTTCCCAGAAATGTGAAGACGCTCCGGTTATGATCACTGTCCCCGCTGTAGTCAATCAGGCGGATATTGGGAAGCGCCTGGAGTACGCGGGCAATCGATTTGATTTTATCCAAATCGCATCCTTCACTGAAATTCGGCACACATTCAATAATTTTCATGTCTATACCTGATAAAATTTTAAAGTCGGCAACTCCACACAGGTGAGGCTGCCGCCATAAACCGCGCCCGTGTCAATACCGATCTTATTCGCGGTAACCAGAGGCGCGCTGAAATGAGTATGTCCAAAAACGACCCGCTTCCCAAAATCATCATCGGAATCAATAAATTCCCGCCGAACCCACTGCATGTCATAGGCAGACTGCTCGGAAAGCGGTATCCCGGGAAGCAACCCGGCATGCACAAATACGTATTGATCTGTTTCATAATACGGCAAAAGCGATTCAAAAAAGCGCAGATGGTCGGCGGGAATTCTTGCCTTTCTTGTGCGCGGCCCATCCGACAATTTTATTCCATAAGCATCAAGCGTTGTCACGCCGCCATTCGCCAGATACATGTCTTCGTCCACGCCTTCCAGATAGTTCAGCAGCATGGATTCGTGGTTGCCGCAAAGGCAGACCATTCGCGGATAGACCTTTTTCAGCCCCAGAATGTAATCAATCACGTCCGGGCCTCCGCCTGCACGGTCAATATAATCGCCGATAAAAACCAATTCATCGTTTTCCGGATCGGCGGGAATGCTCCGGATAAGCCGATGGAGCTTCTCCAGACAACCGTGTATGTCACCGATGGCAAATATCCTGTTCATCATCTCTTGCCGTCATCAATAACATGCTAATCCAACAGGGCGGCTGTAAAATCTTTACTGTCGAAGGTCCGCAAATCATCCAGCCCCTCGCCCACGCCAATGAAACGCACCGGAAGCCCGAGTTCTCCGGCAATGCGCACCACGACGCCGCCCTTGGATGTTCCATCAAGTTTCGTGAGCACGATGCCTGTCGCCCCGATATCTTCTTTAAACATTTTGGCCTGCATCACGGCATTCTGGCCGGTTGTGGCATCCAGGACCAGCAATATCTCGTGGGGAGCGCCCGGCAGCTCTTTACCGATGACTCGTTTCACCTTCTTGAGTTCTTCCATCAGATTGGTCCGGGTGTGCAGGCGACCTGCCGTATCCACGATGACGACACCGTTAAAACCGGCTTTAATCTTGCCGACGGCGTCAAAAACGACGGCAGCGGGATCGGCATTCATTTTCTGCTTGATCACGGGTGCGCCAACGCGTGTCCCCCATACTTCCAACTGCTCAATGGCTGCCGCCCGGAACGTGTCGCCGGCTACCAGCAGAATCTTGTGGCCGTCCTGACGCAGCATATTGGACAATTTTCCAATGGTGGTCGTTTTACCGCTGCCGTTGACGCCGATGGCCATGATGACAAAGGGCTCATTCTTCGGAATCACCAGAGGCTTTTCCATCTGCCGCAGGATCGCCATCATCCGTTCTTGTAAAACTTTTTTAATCTGCGAAGCATCATTGAGTTCCTTGCGCTTGACGCGCTGTTTGACATCATCAATCAAATCATACGTAAACTGCGGCCCCATGTCCGCCGAAATCATTATCTCTTCCAACTCGTCAAAAAGCGCCTGATCCAGTACTCTCTTGCCAAAGACAAGATCATCCAGATTTTTCGTCAGGACATTACGCGTCTTGGTCAGCCCCGCTTTTAATTTGTCAAATAAACCCACGTTACGATAATTCCTTCCCACATTGATCATTTTTCGTGAATGCTCTGCGAACCTTCCCGATGGAGGGTTCGCATGAAAACGCTTCAAACTGTGTTATATGCATAACGATTTTCTTAGCGAAAGTAAAGGAATGGATTCCCCTATTTGAAACCAAAAGGCCAAACGAACACAGGGAGCGGTCTTGTGACCTTCAGGTCATTTAAAACCATCCCCTGCCCGTGGAATGGATTAGTTCAGGTTGACGGAGACCAGAGACGATATGCCCTGTTTTTGCATGGTCACACCAAAGAGCGTTTCGGCAACTTCCATCGTGCTCTTATTATGTGTGATCATGATAACCTGGGACTTCTCGGCAATATCCTTGACCAGACGGTTAAACAGGTTGGTATTGGCATCATCCAGCGCCGCATCGACTTCGTCCAGAATCAGGAAAGGCGTCGGGCGGTACAGCAGTATGGCAAAAATCAGCGCGATGGCCGCCAGTGATTTTTCGCCGCCGGAAAGCAGGCTGACGTTTTGCGCTTTTTTACCCGGAATCTGAATGTCAATCTCCACACCGGTTTCCAGCAGATCGCTTTCATCGGTCAGCAGCAGTTCGCCGCGACCACCGGGGAAAATATGGGCAAACGTTTTCTTGAAGCATTCATTGACGGCAGCAAAGGTTTCGGCAAACCTTTCGCGGGATATTTTATTAATCCGGGTAATCGTCCTTTGCAGGGAAGACAGCGATTCGTTGAGATCGGCCAACTGCGTGGTCAAAAACTGATTGCGTTGATCAAGTTCCGCATATTCATTAAGCGCCAGCAGGTTCACCTCGCCGAAATTGTCGATGGCCTGTTTGTCTTTTTCCAGAAGGGCGCCCAGTTCGGCCATTTTCTCATCATCCACCATCGTGAAATCCGCCATCGTGGCGGCCAGATCAACGTTATGTTTTTCAGCGACCGCGTTTTGCAGATTCTCAATGGTCAAGGCCGCTTCGCGGCACTGCATTTCCAGTTCATTGGCCTGCCTTCTTAAATCATCGAGCTTCCTTTTGACATCCCGAATTTCGTTTTCCTGAACTTTCAGCCGTTCGTCTTCCTGCATCCGCTTTTCTTTCACATCGGATAAGACCGTTTCACAGGAGGCCAGCTTAAGGTAGAACTCCTGCAGGGCCGTCTGATCCGTTTCCACGGCGGCAGTCAACTCAGCCAGCTGTTTTTCACAGGCGACAATCTCTTCGCCCTTGCGCGCCACTTCACTTTCATTGATACTGAGATCATGCTGCAGGCGCAAAACCGTTCTCAGATCCGCATCCTTCTTCTCGGCCAACGAAGCCAGCAGAACTTTTTTCTCCGTGAGAAGCCGCTCCTGGGCGTCAATGGCTGTTCGTGACTGCTGACGGCGGTTGTTGAAGACGGAGATGATTTCGTTGAGTTCTTTTTCCGCCGCTTCTTTCTGAAGAATATCCGCCCGGATCTCACGCAACTTTTGTTCGGCCTGAGCCTCTTCCGTTTTAATATTCTGACGGTTGTATTCGAGAACGGTGATTCGCTCTTTTAATCGCCCCGTTTCATCTTCAAAGCGTTCCATGTCTTTTTTTCGGCCGTTGATGTCTATTTCCAGACGGTGCGCCCGGTTTTTCAACCCGGTGAGTTCTTCATCCCAGCGGGTAATCGACGAAGTCAGTCTCTTCTTTTCCTGAAGTTGATTTTCCAACTCGTCGGAAAGCATGGAAACTTCCTTTTCCAACTCGGCAATTTCCCGTTTTGTCGCCAGCAGGCTTTTCTCTACCGCGGAACCGCTACCGCCGGTTAGCACGCCGTGCGGACTGATAGTATCGCCTTCCGGGGTCACAAAGGTTCCCCGGAAACCGTTTTTCTTCCACAAATTGATGCCGCTTTCCATCGTCGGCGTTAACAGGACATCCCCCAGCAGACAATCGGCAATCTGCTTGAATTCGTCCTTCACCACCACTTTACGCAGCAGGGGTTCCGCTTCCAGGAGGTGCTCGGCGCCGTACGTTTCCGCATAATTGGCGCGCAATTCCACGGGCACAAAACTACCCCGGCCCAACTGATAACTTTTTAAATAGTCGATGGCGCGCACGCCTTCTTCCTGATTTTTCACGACAACGTATTGCAGTTTGTCGCCCAGCACCGCTTCGACCGCCGGTTCATACTCGCGCGGAACATTAATGTGATCGGCCACCACGCCGTAAAATGTGTCCGGACCGTCCTGTGTCTCAATGACCTTTTTCACGCCTTCGTTGGACCATTTAAAAGCGGCCTGAAATTCCGCAAGCGACTGCATCCGCGATGACTTGCCGCCCGCCTCTTCTTTGATTTGCGAGATTCTCTCTTCGACCATTTGCAAATCCGATTTGGCTCTTTCCAGTTCGTCGGCGGTTGTTTCTTTCTGCCGGGCCAGCCGCGTAATCTCTTCTTCTTCCTCCGCCAGACCGTCGGTAAGCGATTGCAGTTTTTCCGTCAGTTCGGCAAGCCTGGTTTTGTCCTGTTCGATTTCGCGGATTTCCCTCTCATCGCGCTTCTTGAAATCCTCCATATTCTTGTTAAGGCTCGCAATGATATTGTTGAACTTGGCCAGATCCTGCATCACATCAATATAGCGAATTTTATGCTCCTCCAACCGGGAGTTGTTTTCCTGATCGGCTTCCAGGAGCTCCTGAACCTCACGCTGGCCTTCGTCCAATTCCGTTTGGAGTTGAACCATCCGGCTTTCGGCATCGGCGGATTTTTTCCGCAGATTTTCGATCTCAACGGCCAGATTCGATTTCTTAAGCTCCATCGAATTGATTTCAGCCTGATTCTTTTGTTTGCGCTCCGAAGCTTCCGTCATCCGGCGGCGTGAAAACTCGATGTTCTTTTCCTTCAGGTTAATCGAATTCTTGATTTCGTAAAGGTCGGTCTGATGACGGCTGACCTGTTCATCGTTTTCCAGAAGAGTTGCCTTCATTTCCGCCAGCACGGACTCTTTCGCTTCCATTTGAGCCTCAATGACCTCCGCCTCGCCGGAGATTTGAGTACGAGCGTCTTGCAGAGCGGCGTTTTTATCGGCCAGTGTGGCATAGCCCTGCCGGGATAAAACCAGTTCCGTTTCTTTAATGCGCAGCTTTACAGCTTTGTATTGTTCAGCTTTTTTAGCCTGCCGGGTGATGGCATTCAACTGGGATTTGACTTCTTTGTGAATATCGTTGAGGCGTAAAATATTCTGTTTGGTTGCCTCCATCTTGCGAACGGCCTGGTCTTTGCGGCTTTTGTATTTGGACACGCCGGCGGCGTCTTCAATAAACAGACGGCGGTCTTCCGGCCTGGCTTCCACCAGAGTGGACACGGAACCTTGCTCGACCAGTGAATACGTCCGGGCGCCGACGCCCGTACCCATAAAGAATTCTTTAATGTCGAGCAGACGGCAGGGCACACGGTTGATACAGTATTCGCTTTCCCCGTCGAGAACGACTTTGCGTGAAATGGAGACTTCTGACAATTCATTGTAAACACCCGGAAAGCTCGATCCATTGCTCGCCAGCGTCATGACGACTTCCGCCATGCTTACAGGAGCGGCGTCTTCACTGCCGTTAAAGACCACGTCGTCCATTTTCTTCCCGCGCAATGCTTTGACGCGCTGTTCGCCCATGACCCAGCGGATCGCATCGACCACGTTGGACTTTCCACAGCCGTTGGGCCCGACAACCGCGTTGACGCCTTTGGAAAAATCTATGACGACCTTATCGCGAAAAGATTTGAAACCTGTTATTTCTAATCGTTTTAGTTTCATAACGTGTCTTCAACCATCATGTTTAAATTTTGGCAAAGCCTAACAAAAGACATTGCCTTTGTAAAGCAAAAATACAACAAAATGTATTTACGAAAATACCATACCACAACATATAGTGCTTTGATCATTTTGAACAGGAAAAATTGCATAGACTGAAAAGACAGCATGGAGGATAGAATTTGTCTGAAATAAAACAAATATTTGCTCAGGAATACTCATCAGATCGCTGCATACGAAATCCGCTTAAAAGATGCCCTCCAATTTTTTCCCGCAATGAGAGCAGGACGTCTCCGAAAGATTATTATGAATGATTTTATAACCATAGCGTCTGATTAGCAGATTAGCACAATTTGCACAATACGTGTTTTCCCCCTCGTCGCCCGGCACATTGCCGCTATATACATATTTTAATCCGGCTTCTTTGCCGATACGACAGGCGCGATGCAGTGATGCGACCGGTGTCGCCGGCTTGTGGAGCATTTTGAACTGCGGATGGAACCTGCTAATATGCCAGGGAATTTCCTTTCCAAGGCCGGAAATGAAAGCGGCAATATCTTTTAATTCATCGTCCGAGTCATTTAGTCCGGGTATCAGCAGCGTGGTGATTTCCAGCCAGATTCCTAGTTCTTTCATTTTTTTTAAACTGTCCAGAACCGGATTCAGTTTCGCGCCGCATTGCTTCTGATAAAATTCATCACGAAAGGACTTCAAATCCACATTGGCGGCGGTAATATAAGATGAAATTATTTCAATAGCTTCCGATGTCATAAACCCATTCGTCACCAGCAGATTTTTCAGGCCTTCCCGGCAGGCGATTTTTGCTGTTTCACAGACCGTTTCCAGATAAACGGTTGGTTCCGTATAAGTATAAGCAATCGTTTGACAATCGTTTTTCTTGGCACGCTCCACAATCACCTTGGGGTCCGTATCTTCCCCCATGATCATCAGCGTGGAGCGGGGCATTTGCGATATTTCAGCATTTTGACAAAATCGACAGACGAAATTACAGCCGACGGTAGCAACGGAATAGGACCGCGATGCGGGATAAACGTGAAAAAAAGGTTTTTTCTCAATCGGATCAATATGTTCGGCAATCAATGTGCCGAAAACCAGGGAGTACAGAACACCATCCTTATTTTCCCGGACGCCGCAAATGCCCTTCCGGCCGGGGTTGATTTTGCACCGGTGAGCGCAAAGCGCACACTGGACACGGTCATCGGTCAGTTTGCCATAAAGCATCGCTTCGCGTATCATCGGTCGCCCTCCCGCAGCATGCTTCGAACAGACTCCGGCGCCGGCGCCCGCGCCTTGGCTTTCAACTCAAGTGAATCCCTAATCGGATTTTGCAAAGTTCGATAGGTGTATCGGACAGGGAATGCCATGCCGGCAAACGCTCCCAGCGGATTTTTTCTCATGGGAAAAAGTTCTTCCGGTTCTGAAAAAAGTTTATAAACCAGCCCGGGAAAATAGATCACAGACCCCCAGGTGAGATAGGGATTCGCCATTGCTTTGTGAATGACCGATTTCATTTCACGGATGCTGAAAAGTCGCATGGCCGATGCGCCCTGAATGTCAAAAAGTTTCCGGATGGACTGCCCGGCGCCCGCAAAAGAATGCCTGTTGTAAAAACCGACGAAAACGCGGTTGCGGCTGACTCTGACGGCCTCCGCAAGAACTTTTTGCGGATCATCCAGTATCCGCGGGCCGTTCATGATCATGACGATATCAAATTCATTATCGGAAAAAGGAAGGCTTGCGGCATTTCCCTGAACCAGTTCGCAGGAAGAACCAAGTTTGATTCGTGCCTGCTCCAGAGCATCCGCTGATGAATCAAGCCCTGTCAAAAGGCATTTTTGCCGCCGGAACAGCCCCAAGTAGTTTCCTGTCCCGCATCCCACCTGCAGCAGAGATTCACCGGCAACAGGAGATACCAAATCCAGAATTAATTTTTCCTGACGGGAGAATATATATTGGCTCATTTCTGTTTCCAACTTATCATCTCCTGATACGGTCTGAAATCGATTGTTGTTTTATTATACCCGATATTCCAATAATTGCATCAACGCAGTTTTCAGCCGCCGATGTCGGACATGTCACGGTGACATTTTTTCAAATGCCTGTCCGTGCAATCCAGATCGTGCTGCCTGGGCTTCAGGCGAATCGCCTGCCGGATCAGACCCGCCAATTCATCATCATTGCAATGACGACTTAAAGCCTCCTTCAAATCAATTTCCGCCTCATGAAGAAGGCAGGCGCGCAATTTTCCATCAGCCGTCAAACGCAGACGGTTGCAGGTTGCGCAGAAATGGTTGCTCACCGGATTGATAAAGCCAATCTCGCCCAACCCGCCTTTTATCCTGTATATTTTGGCAGGTCCGTCTGATTTTTTTTTCTTGCCTCCGATCGGCTCAAGCCGGAAATGTTTGCCGATGAGACTGAGCAATTTATCCGTGGCCAGAAACTCCTCCGGTTGACGAACATTAACCTCACTGATCGGCATAATTTCAATGAAGCGAATCTGGAAAGGTTTCTTTACGGCCCATTCCACAAAATTCAGCACTTCATCGTCATTGAGACCATTGATCACAACGGCGTTAATTTTGATCGGGGAAAAACCGGCCTTTTCCGCGGCGGCAATGCCCCGCAAAACATCGTCGATGTTGCCACCTCCGGTGATCTGAAAATACTTTTCCTTATTCAGGGAATCCAGACTGATATTGATTCGGTTGATTCCGGCCTGAAAAATATCTTCCGCAAATCGATCCAGCAGAATGCCGTTGGTCGTCAGGCTGATATCCTGAAGACCTTCAATCTTTTTCAAGGCGGCGGCAAATTCGACAAACCCGCGCCGGACAAGCGGTTCACCGCCTGTCAGCCGGACCTTGATCAATCCCAGTTTAACGGCCTGAGCGACAACGCGGAGAATATCCTCGTACCGGAGAATATCGTCATGACCTTTCAGCGCAATGCCTTCTTTGGGACGGCAATACATACAGCGCAGGTTGCATCGATCCGTGATGGAAACCCGCAGATAATTGATTTCCCGGTCATATTGATCAAGCATAATGAGGATGTGTCTTTCCTTTCCCGTCCTGTTTCTGACCGCCGTTCAATAACATAAACTTTCCAACAACGCAACGTCAGCCTGAAGACGTCTTTCCTCTACACGAACAAAGATTTTAATTCTCATATATACTCGAAACAAAAAATGAAATGTTTCTTGACAGGACGCTGCTTCTCGTTTAGAAAATATGCCGTCGGCCTGTTGTTGAATGTATGGTGAATGCGCCGGAGCAGGGCCAAAAAATCTGGAGAATCTATGGACAAGATACCGATTACGAAAGAGGGTTTCGAAAAATTAAAAAGGGAATTGGACACTATCAAGAATGTTTTCATTCCCGAAAACGTCCGGGACATTGAAGTGGCGCGGGCACATGGCGATCTTTCTGAAAACGCGGAATACACAGCGGCCAAAGAGCGTCAGTCCTATCTATATGGCAAATCGCAGGAGTTGGAAAATAATCTGGCTTCCAGCAACATCATCACCTTATCGGGCAAGGTTAGCGGAAAAGTTGTTTTTGGATGCTTTGTGACTATTGCCGACACTGACGGTGGAGAAGAAATCAAATATCAGTTGGTTGGTCCCTTTGAATCGGACATCAATCAAAATAAAATCTCGGTGACGTCGCCTATCGGCAGAGCTATGATCGGAAAGGGCATCGATAGTGAAATTGTTGTCAAAACACCGGGAGGAACCCGGAATTTTCAAATCATTGACATTTCAGCCGAATAAGTAATTACAGATCGGAATCCGGCGAAAGCGGATATCTCGCAATATAAAAAAGGCAACTCCTGTTGAAGAGAGCTGCCTTTTTTATTTGTATATTACGACAGATTAGTTTTGCGATGATTTTTCAACAACACTAATCCGATTAATCGCGCGGGCAAGAGCCAAACGCATTTTTTCGTAATCGTCATGCTCTTTAGCCAGTTGCGTAAGAGCGGATTCCGCCTTTTCTTTGGCTTTCAGCGCTCTGTCCTTATCGATTGCGTCAAACCTTTCCGCCGTTTCAATCAACACCGTTACTTTACTTCCCGTCACTTCCGCATAGCCCACATTAACGGCATAATTTATTTTTTTACCGCCAGACAGAAAATAAAGTTCACCAATATCGACGGACGTCAGGAAAGGTTCATGGCCGCGTAAAACGCCAAATTCACCTTCCGTTCCCGGGATCGTCACTTCATCCACCGCTCCGGAATAAACAATCTTTTCCGGTGTTACAACTTCAAGAATTAATTCTTCCGCCATTACAATCCTCGCTTATCAGGAAAGCTTCTGAGCTTTTTCAATCGCTTCTTCGATACCACCAACCATGTAGAATGCCTGCTCAGGTAATTCATCATGTTTGCCTTCCAGGATTTCCTTAAAGCCTCTTACTGTATCGGCCACGGAAACAAACTTTCCTTCCGTTCCCGTAAACTGCGCGGCAACGAAGAAAGGCTGGGAAAGGAATCGTTGAATCTTTCGGGCACGGCTCACGGTTAATTTATCAGCTTCGGAAAGTTCGTCCATACCAAGAATGGCAATGATATCCTGCAAATCTTTATATTTCTGCAACGTTACCTGTACCTGTCGAGCAACCTGATAATGGTCCTGACCGATAACATTCGGGTCAAGAATGCGCGACGTGGAATCCAGGGGATCCACCGCGGGATAAATACCCAACTCTGCAATCGGACGTGACAAAACGACGGTTCCGTCAAGATGCGCAAAGGTGGTTGCGGGCGCCGGGTCAGTCAAGTCATCCGCGGGAACGTAAACGCACTGAACGGCGGTAATGGAACCTTTTGTCGTCGAGGTAATGCGTTCCTGCAATTCACCAAGGTCTTGGGCCAGTGTCGGTTGATAACCGACGGCCGAAGGCATACGTCCCAGCAGAGCGGAAACTTCAGAACCGGCCTGCGTGAAACGGAAAATGTTATCAACGAACAAAAGAACGTCCTGGCCTTCGATATCGCGGAAATATTCCGCATTGGCCAGAGCGGTCAAAGCAATTCTTGAACGGGCTCCGGGCGGTTCCGTCATCTGTCCGTAAATCAAAGCGGCCTGTTTGATAACGCCTGATTCCAGCATTTCACGATAAAGATCGTTTCCTTCACGGGTTCTTTCACCAACGCCCGCAAACACGGAAATACCGCCGTGGTGCATGGCAATGTTATGAATCATTTCCATCATAACAACGGTCTTGCCGACGCCTGCGCCGCCGAACATGCCCATTTTACCGCCACGGGGGAAGGGAACCAGAAGATCAATAACTTTTACGCCTGTCTCCAGAACGTGAACTGATGTATCCTGCTCCATAAATGTCGGAGATAGACGGTGAATCGGCATTTGAGTCTCAGCATTAATTGGTCCCAGACCATCCACCGGACGACCGACAACGTTCTGAATTCTGCCGAGGCATGATTTGCCGACGGGAACGGTAATCGGCGCTCCCGTATCTTTGCATTTCATACCGCGAACCAAACCATCGGTAACATCCATGGCGATACAGCGGACAACATTGTCTCCCAAATGCTGCGCTACTTCAACAACCAGGTTATCTTCATTGTCGTTGATCGCCTGGTTGGTAATTAAAATAGCGTTTAAAATACTGGGAAGTTTCCCCTCTTCAAAAGCCACGTCAACAACGGGTCCAATAACCTGAACAATCTTTCCGATATTCATAACTATCTCCTTACAAATAGTCGCATTAATATATTTTACATGCGGCAGACTGCCGCAGAAAAATTAACCTTTCGACAGAGCTTCGGTGCCGCCGACGATGTCCATCAATTCCGCCGTGATTGCCGCCTGTCTTGCCTTGTTCATTTTCAGCGTCAGACTGCTGATCAACTCTTCGCAGTTGCTGGTTGCGTTATCCATAGAGGCCATCCGTGCGCCGTTTTCACCTGCTGACGTTTCCAGAAGAGCCCGGTAAACCAAAACATGAACATACATGGGCAGTAACTTATGCAACAAGACTTCATCAGATGGTTCATAAGTATAATCCAGACGCTTATCAGCTTCCAGTTCAGTTTCCTGACCGATAGACGGCAGGGGAAACAACCGAACAACCGTCGGCTTCTGGACGGAAACATTAACAAACTGGTTATATATTAAATACAGTTCGTCATACTCCTCCTTCATAAAAGGCGTAATGACTTCGTCAGCAATGGAAACGGCCAATGTCATGTCGAATTTACTTAAGAGATCAACTTTTTGCGCAAGAATATTCGCCTTTTTCCGGAAAAAATCCCTGCCTTTCCGGCCGACATTGATGAGACCAATTTCCTTGCCTTCTTTGCCCTTCTCTTTTAAGAATCGTTCCGTTGCTTTAATCAGGTTTGTATTGAATCCACCGCAAAGTCCCCGGTCGGACGTCATACAAATGACTCTTATTTTCTTGGGATCACGCACCGCCAGCAGGGGATGAGATGAACTATCGACCCGCAAAGCAACACTGCTGAGAACATCCATAAATTTTCCGGCGTAAGGCCGGAAATTTTCCATCTTCAACTGCGCCGATTTAAATTTTGACGCGGCAACCATGTTCATGGCGCGTGTAATTTGCTTCGTCTTTTGAACGGCGCCAACTTTTCTTTTTATGTCTTTAAGCGAGGCCACTGAAAATTCCCCTCAACTGTTTATTTTTTAGCAACAGCCTATTCCGCCACAAAGACGGATTCGAACGCAGTCAGCATATCCTTCATCTTCTTTTCCAGTTCAGGAGAGATGATTTTTTTATCTTCGATTTCCTTCAGAATATCAGAATGCTTGCTTTCGACAAAACTCAGCAACTGTTTTTCATAGACCTGGACTTTATCGACATCGACTTTATCAATAAAACCCTTTGTTCCCGCGAACAGCACGACAATTTCCTGCCCCAGAGACATCGGCACATATTGCGGCTGTTTGAGCAGTTCGACCAACCGAACACCGCGATCCAACTGCGCCTGCGTCGATTTATCGAGATCGGAACCGAATTGGGCAAACGCCGCCAGTTCACGGAACTGGGCCAGATCAAGTTTCAAGGTGCCGGCAACCTGTTTCATCGCCTTCACCTGGGCGGCGCCGCCGACGCGGGACACGGACAGACCGACGTTGATGGCCGGACGGATACCGGAGAAGAACGAGCTCGGTTCCAGATAAACCTGGCCGTCGGTAATTGAAATAACGTTCGTGGGAATGTAAGCCGACACGTCGCCCGCCTGGGTTTCGATAATCGGCAATGCGGTAAGCGATCCACCACCCAACTCTTTACTGACGCGGGCTGAACGTTCCAGCAGACGGGAGTGGTTATAGAAAATGTCGCCGGGGTAAGCTTCGCGCCCGGGAGGACGACGCAGGAGCAGGGAAATCTGACGGTAAGCAACCGCCTGTTTGGACAAGTCATCATAAACAATCAATGCATCCTGGCTTTTATCTCTGAAATATTCACCAATACTGCAACCGGCGTAGGCCGCGATATACTGAAGGGTTGCCGGGTCGGACGCGCAACCGGCGACGACGCATGTGTAAGACATCGCGTCATGCTGTCTTAATTTTTCCACAACCTGCGCCACGGTGGATTTCTTCTGGCCGATGGCAACATAAATACATTTGACGCCTGTGTCTTTCTGGCGAATGATTGCATCAACGCAAATGGCCGTTTTACCGATCTGGCGGTCGCCAATAATGAGTTCCCGCTGGCCGCGTCCAATCGGCGTCATGGCGTCAATGGCTTTGAGGCCTGTGTACATGGGCTGATTAACGGGTTGGCGCGCAATAACACCGGGAGCAACCATTTCAATGCGGCGAAATTCGTTGGACTCGATGGGGCCTTTGCCGTCCAGCGGCATTCCCGTCGCGTCAATGACGCGGCCAAGCAGTCCATCCCCCACCGGAACCTGCGCAATTTTACCGGTTCTTTTAACGATATCGCCTTCTTTAATGTGAGTCACTTCTCCGAGAACGGCAACACCGACGTTATCCGCTTCGAGATTGAGGACCATGCCCAGGATACCGCCGGGAAATTCGAGAAGCTCCATAACCATGGCGTTTTGCACACCGTAAACTCTCGCGATACCGTCACCGACGGACAAGACAGTTCCCGTTTCGCTTATATCCAGCTTTTTTTCATAGCTTTTAATTTGCTCAGAAATAATTTGACTAATTTCTTCCGCCTTGATTGCTTCCATGTCTTATCTTGCCTCCCCTAAGAGATTCCTCATATTATTCAATTGGTTTTTGATGCTGCCGTCATAAAGCGTATCACCAACACCAATGACTATGCCACCCAAAAGGTCCTTGTCATCTTCCAAAGTAACCTCGACTTCCTGCCCGGTCACTTTTTTCAAATTCTCTGTAATATATTTCTGCATTTCACCGGAGAGAGGAAACGCCGTCTTCAAAATTACCCTGACTTTTCTAAGCGTTTCATCCATCATCTGCCGGTAGCAGATTTCGATATCGGGCAGAACGCCGATCCTGCTTTTATCAACCAGCAACTTTAAAAAATTGATCGTCATTGGAGAAAGCGACAGCTTACCAATAATCTGCTCCAACACTTTTTTCTTAACGTCCTGTTCAAAAATCGGATTAGCTAAAAAGCCTCCCAGATCTTTATTTTCCGTGACAATTGAAGAAAACTGCCGAAGTTCATTGTAATATTGCTCCAGCTTTTTTTCTTCCCCGGCAATTTCAAAAAATGCGCGAGCGTATCGTTTTGAAATATTGCTGATCAATTTTTGTTCACCACCTTATCCATATATTCCTTGACCATGGTTTCATGATCCTGTGCTGTAATGTTTTTCTTCAATATTTCTTCGGCCATTTGAACGGAAAGAGCGACGGCCTCACTCCTAAGTTGACCGGATGCTTTCTGCAGTTCCTGTTCAAGGCGCGCCTGAGCGTCTTCTTTCATTTTCTTGGCGACTTTTTCGGCGTCTTCAATAATTTTCTGTTTCTCTACAACACCCTGCGCCTTGATCATTTCAAAAATACCGTCAATTTCGAGGGAAGCCTTGTCGATCTTTTCCGAATACTCCCTGTATTGCTTCTCGGCATCCGCTTTTTGAATGGCCGTGTTCTCCAGAGACTCCTTAATTTCCTGACGTCTGCCGCCAAAAAAACTCTTCATCTTGGGAACCAAAAGCCATCCCAGAAAACCAATGATAACCGCTGCGTTTATAGTTTTAAAAATGAAGCCCTTCCACATGGCGGAAGACTCTTCACCCTCGCCGCCGCCTGACGCATAAACCATGCAAACGGAAACCAAAACGATAAGGAGGGAAAGAATCAGCGAAAAATAATTTGATCGGCGTAAAGACCTCATTGCATTCTCCTTCCCAGAACTTTTTCGGCAATTTCCAACGAAAGCTGACGGGACTGACCAGTCAGAATTTCCCGGGCGGCCTGCATTTCCTTATCCATCTTTTTCTGAGACTCCTGAGCCATCAGGGGAATTTCATTGCGGACGGCATCCACAATGCTTTTTGCCTGCTTGGCGCCTTCACTGATAATTTCTTTTTTCAATTCAGAACCCTTGGCCTTGGCGCTGTTCAGCTTTTCATCATATTCGGCGGCTTTTTTATCAACAGAATCCTTGAAGAGCTTTATTTCATTTTCGAGCTCAGCAAGCTGCTTTTTACGGCGGTCGATGATGGATAAAATGGGTTTAAAAAGAAGATAATTAAGAATAAAAATTAAGGCTAGAAATGTAGCCATCTGAACGAACAGCGTGAAATCCGGAATTACGGTAACCACAACTTACCTCGTCTATTTTTTCAGACCTTATTGCCCCTGTGACAAGAAGCAATTTAAGGTGAATTAAATTTAAACTACATGTCAAACAACTTATTCTCTAACAGATATTTAGCGAGTAAACCTAAATACACCGCAGGAACGATGGTTACTAACCATAACCTTGATTGGTTGTCAAGCTTTTTTATGACCGGCAGTCTAATTTTAACAAAATTGCCGTTAGGATCGTTTAAATAAATACTTGAAAGGACTTAATCAACGGCTGAATCAATTTTTTTTTGTTCTTTCGCATCAACCATATGCGACCTGCCGTCAAAAAGCGCACCCTCTTCCATAATAAAAACCGGCGTCCGTACATCGCCCAATAATTTGCCGGTGGAATGAATATTGATTTTTTGTTTTACCTCAATGCTGCCCTGCACTTCACCGCCAATATGAACGCTGTCAACCGCCATATTCGCCTTGACCAGAGCGCCTTGACCAACATCCACAGACCCCTGTCCGAAAATCTCTCCTTCAAAATCGCCGTCAATGCGCACATTGCCGTTAAAAATAAGTTTGCCGATAAACTCGGCGCCCTTCCCTAAAAAAGCTTTTGTATCCTCATGTTTCTTTTTTTCCCACATCGTTTTCTCCTTGCGATCCTGAATCACCTGTCAGCGCTGCAAAAGAAATCTGCGCACACTTACATTCATCAACAATCCTATCGCCACCAGCAACGAAACCATCGCTGATCCGCCGTAGCTCAAGAAAGGCATTGGAATCCCGACAACCGGCAACAGACCCAAAACCATTCCCATATTTATGGTCATCTGCCAGGCAATCAGCGCGGTAATCCCAAACGCCAGCATCGTGCCCAATAAATCCTTTGAAAGCAAGGCAATTTTTAAGCCCCAGATAATCAATGCCATAAACAGCGCCACCAACACCAGACCGCCGACGAATCCCCACTCCTCGGCAAACACGGAAAAAACAAAATCCGTCTGCTGCTCGGGCAAAAACTTCAGCTGGGTTTGCGAACCTTTTAAAAATCCCTTGCCCAGAAAGCCTCCGGAACCAATCGCAATCACGGATTGAATAATGTGGTAACCGGTGCCCAGAGGATCGCTTTCCGGAGAGAGAAACGTCAATAACCTGTCTTTTTGATAATCTTTTAAAAAGTGCCAGGCCACGGGCAGCATGACTAAAACGCTGGCGGCAACAATCGCCAGAGATTTCCTGTTCATGCCGATAAAAAGAACCATTGAGGCGAAAACAATAACAATCATCAACGCCGTCCCCAAATCCGGTTGTTTCATGATCAGAACACAGGGAATCATGACCATCAGGAAAGGAACAAATAATTCTCTCAGCAGATAAGGTTCGTTCGATTTATGGTCGTCAAAATACCGGGCCAGAGCGACAATTATGCTTAATTTCATCAGTTCGGAAGGTTGAAATAAAAAGAACCCGAAAGATATCCAGCGTTGAGCGCCATTGGCCGTATGGCCGAAAACGGCTACATAAATCAAGGATAGAAGAGAGAACGCATAAATCGCATAAGCGGCGTGATTAATGGCGTGGTAATCAATTAAAAATGCAATCACCATTAAAAACATGCCGAAGATAATCCATTGCAGCTGCTTTAAGTAAAGAGGAGATTGATTATCCATGAGACTGAAGCCGGTGGAATAAATATTGGTAATGCCGATGGCGCATATGGACATGACCAAAGCGAACAGCGTCCAGTCAAAATTCTGGAATATCCGGCGATCATATTTAAAAAAAATCATCGTCTTCCTCGAAAAATATAAATCCTGCCTTGAAGCATCACCTTAATCAATCCGTCTCCGTTTGACGGGTGTTTGCGGCCACCCGGACTGTTTTTCTTTTTTTCTGACCATCAAAATAGGCATCCAGAATTTTACGGGCAATCGGAGCAGCCACAGCGCCGCCGCCGCCGGCGTTTTCGGCAACAACGGCAATCACAATTTCCGGCTTTTTCATCGGAGCATAACAGACAAATAAAGCATGGTCCTTATGAAATGCTGTTATCTTCTGAGCGCGGCGCGCTTTTTCGTTCTGCGGCAATCCGATGACCTGCGATGTCCCGGTTTTACCGCAAACGTCCGCATAAGGCCTGCGTGCCGCGGCGCCGGTGCCTCCCGGTTCATTCACCACACCCCAGAGCCCGCGATTCAGCGCCGCCAGCGTTTGCCTGCTCAATTTGAGTTCTCCTTTTTTTTCGGGTAAATATTCTTTGACGATGCTGCCGTCGGACAATTCAATCCGCTGCACAAGATGCGGCTTCCACCGCGTGCCGCCGTTCGCCAGGGCGCTGTATGCCTGCGCCAACTGCAGCGGGGTGGTCAAATTGAATCCCTGGCCGATGGATATGGATATGGTCTCACCAAGCTGCCACGGTTCTTTCATGCGCGCCAGCTTCCAGTCCCGGCTGGGAACCAGCCCCTTCTTTTCATGCGCAAGCTCAATCCCGGTGGCCTCGCCTAAACCGAACCGTCTGGCATAGTGTGCTATCTTATCCACGCCCAGCATCTTTCCCACCGTATAAAAATAGACATCGCACGACTCCACCAGCGCCCGATGCAGATTGACGGAACCATGCCCATGCTTGTTCCAGCAACGATAAGTTCTGTTACCCAGGGTAAAAGACCCGCCGCAATGTATCCTGGTTTCGGGCGTGATAATACCCTCTTCCAGCGCCGCCGCGGCGACGATCATCTTGTAAGTTGAACCGGGCGGATACTGTCCGGAGATGGCCCTGTTGGACAGGGGATTCAGCGGATTTTTTTGCAGTTTCGTCCATTCATCACGGTCAATGCCATTGTTGAACAAATTGGGATCAAAGGACGGCCGACTGACCATCGCCAGAATCGAACCATCACGCGGGTCCATTACAACAGCCGCTCCGGTAAGGCCGGCAAAGGCCTCCCAGGCGGCCTTTTGCAATTTAGCGTCTATCGTCAGCACAACATTGGAACCGGAGAGAGGATCAATTCGCCCTAAATTCTTAATCACCTTGCCGAATGCATTCACTTCGACCAGCTCATTGCCGCGGCGTCCGCGAATGTAGGGATCAAAAACTTTTTCGATCCCATGCTTGCCCGTAATATCACCGGACAGATAATCTTCTTCCGATTTCTCCAATTCCTCTTTACTGACTTCTCCCGTATAGCCGATAATCGGCGCCAGTATTTCTCCATCCAGATAAATGCGGACCGGTGTGACATCAACATAAACACCGGGCAGATCGACGGCGTTCGTTTCCACCAGGGCGATTTTTTCCATGCTGACATTTTTTTCCAGGCGAACAGGCAGATAGGGCTTAACCGTCCTGGGGAAAGGAGCATTAAAAGAAAAAACAACCGATTTGGTTTTATAAATATCCTGAATCTTTTGGAGAAGCGTCTCAGGATTAACGCCTTTGGTCGGCATGTACAGCACATCAAACGATGGACGGTTATCAACGATAACCGTGCCGTTGCGATCCATAACCAGACCGCGTATCGGCTGAATGTTGCGAAAACGCACAGCATTGCTCTCCGACCGGTGCTTCAGTTCATCCCCCTTGATGACCTGTAAATACCAGAGGCGAATCAGCAAAATGGACAGGGCCAGACCCACCAGAATAACGACGATTTTAAGCTTTTGCCGAAATTCCGCCGGTTCCGGTCCGTTGCTGAGATTGAATTGTTTTTCCATACATCAATCCTTCTGCCTTGCGCATCGCATGAAAAAAGCCCGCGGAGAGAACGCCGACCAGCAACGCCTGCGGCACAAAAACCATCAGGACGTTGCTCATCATGTCAAACTCAAAAATATAACGGTAGAGCAAAATCAGCATGAACGACTCAATCAGGGAACAAATCAGGCTGAACAAAGCGACAAGATACAGCTTTTCCGAGGCAATCCGCAAGGAGACAAAAAAGGAAAGTAAAAAGATATTCAAATAAATCAGTGTAAATAATCCAAGAAATGATCCGGATACACTGTCAAACACAAATCCCGTCATAAGCGCCAGAATCATCCCCTGCATCAGTTCCAGACGAAACCCGGCATAGATCACAACAACCAGCGACAGTTCCAGGGTCAGCCATCCGGAAAAAAAGATGTCGGCCAATGTGGCTTGTAAGACAACGAGCCCAATGGTCACAAAGGGCAATAGCAAATAATAAATCATTTTGCAGGTTTCTTTTTCTGAGATATGTTCCGTTGGTCAGCCGCTAAAACCATGACCTCCTCCAACGTAGTGAAATCAACAAAAGGGACCACCCGGATTTGCAAAAACAATCCGACGTCCATATGGCCGACATGGCTCACCCTGCCGACAAGCAATCCTTTGGGAAAGATATTGCTCAGACCGGATGTCACAATTAAATCGCCTTCCTTAACATCCTCCATCTTGGAAACATAGCGGACCACGCACCCGCGCGATCCCGCACCGCGAACAATGCCCTGCACGCGCGTCCTTTGAACCAGAACATCCGCGTTGGAATTCTCGTCAATCAACAGGAGAACTTTAGAACTGTGCCAGGAGACATCCGTCAATCTTCCAACTAATCCGGGCGGGGCAAGAACCGGCATGCCCGGTTTCAGACCGGACGCGCTGCCTTTGTCGATCCAGATGGTCTTGGAAAGGGCTGCCTGTTCCCGGCCGATTACCCGGGCGGCAATGAATTCATATTGATGTTCTTCCTGCAGGGACAGAAGTTTTTGCAGTCTTTGCGCTTCCTGATAACCTTCTTTGTATAGAATCAAATCCGTCTGAAGCCCGGCAATTTTATTTTTCAGATTCCGGTTTTCTTCTACCAGGCCGACCAGATGAACATAACGCTCCCAGGCATTATCGACGCCTTTAATGGCAGCGCTGAAAATTTTCTGCACAGGCGCCGCCGCCTCCAGTGCCAGATTTTTCACAACACTCTCACCGGAATCGCGCTTCAAACTATACGAAAGCAGAACAAGAGCGGCGACAATTACTGCACCGACAAGGATGACCGTTCGATAGTTCTTGAAAAACATTTTCTACCTAATATCTTCCGCCAACGAAAATCGATTCAGCCAGCCACATCAAACCTGAATGGTAACCTCTTTGAGAACATCCAGTTGATCCAGGGCCATGCCTGCGCCGCGGGCCACGGCACAGAGAGGATCATCGGCAATCGTGACGGGCAGACCGGTTTCTTCCCGAACCAGCACATCGATGTTCTTCAGTAAAGCCCCGCCTCCGGTCAGCACGATACCGCGGTCAACAATATCACCGGCCAGCTCCGGTGGAGCATTCTCGAGGGCATCTTTAATGGCGTCAATAATCAACGTCACCGGTTCAAGAATCGCTTCCCGGATTTCTTCGGAGTTTGTTTCAATCGTCTTCGGAATGCCCGAAATCAAATCACGTCCTTTGACGTCGATCGTCTTAATTTCATTCAGCGGATAGGCGCAACCAATCTCCGTCTTGATGATTTCCGCGGTTCTTTCACCAATCAACAAACTGTATTTCCGCTTCATGTACTGGACAATTTCTTCATCGATTTTATCACCGGCCACCCGCGCCGACTTGGAATAGACGATACCGGACAATGAGATAACGGCGACTTCCGTGGTGCCGCCGCCGATGTCAACCACCATGGAACTCGTGGGCTCGGCGATCGGTAATCCCGAGCCGATGGCCGCTGCCATGGGTTCTTCGATCAGATAAATTTCCCGGGCGCCTGCCGATGCAACCGTTTCGCGCACTGCGCGGCGTTCTACCTGCGTGATGCCCGACGGGACGGAAACAATAATACGGGGACGCACCAACGATTTGCGGTTGTGAACGGACAGGATAAAATGTTTCAGCATGGCTTCCGTCGTATCGAAATCAGCGATAACACCGTCGCGCATGGGACGAATAGCGACAATATTGCCGGGCGTTCGTCCCAGCATGTTTTTGGCTTCATTGCCAACCGCCAGCACCTTTTTCATTCCGCGGTTATCCATGTGCACGGCAACAACGGATGGTTCATTTAAGACAATGCCCTTTCCTTTCACGTAAACCAGTGTATTGGCTGTTCCCAGATCAATCGCCAGGTCATTGGAAAACTTTCCTAAAATATAATCGAACAGCATGCATCCTCCTGTTTTTCTCATTCAATACAACGTATTATTTATGCATTTTTGCGTGTATAACGTATTTCATCCCTCTAAGCAACGCATTTTTAAAATGTATTTGCAATTTATAAATGTCTGTAATACTAGAGGCAAAGCTTTTACCTGTTTTGATTTATTTTACATTCGCTTTCGAGGTGATGATATGCTGCAGTTTTTCCGCAAACACGCGCGAGGGTGGTTCATGCTTGTCTTCATGGCCATCATTATTTTTGTTTTCGTCCTTTACTTTGGAACCGACAGAGGCTCGCGAACAGCCAACGCTCTCGCCAGCATTGATGGCGTTCTGATCAGCGAATCCGAGTATTATGACGAATACTCGAAAATGACGGATATGGCAAAAGCACAGTATGGAAGCGCCCTGACCGCGGACATGCTCAAGCAGATGGATCTGAAAAAGGCGGCCTACGACAACCTGATCAACCGCCAGATCATCATTGCCAAAGCAAAAGACTTAAAGCTGCAGATATCCGATGACGAGCTAAGGCAGGTAATTATGAACATGCCCGCTCTGCAAACGGATGGAAAATTCGACAATTACAAATATCAGCAATTATTACGTTACAATAAACTGACCGCCGAAGATTTTGAATCCGGCCAGAAAATCAATCTGGCAGCGGGTAAAATCGAAACCATTATCCGCGAAGGGATAAAAATATCCGATCAGGAGGTCTTGGACTTATACGCTTTGCAGAATCAAAAAATAAATCTCCTTTTCGTTCAAATTGCCGGCTCCGATATGGCCAGACGGGTCAATCCAACAACCGGTGATCTGGAAAATTATCTCAAGAAGAACAGCAATGCCTTCCGCATCCCCGAGCAGGTAAAAATTAAATATCTGTATTTTGCCGGCGAAATGTTTTCTTCCGCCGAAATCAGTTCATCCGACATTCGGGATTATTACAACCGCCGTAAAGAAAACTACAAAGGCAAAGGCGGCAAGCCCCTGGAGCTGGAACAAGCCACACCAATGATCATCAAAGAAATTAAGCAAAGCAGGGGGATGCAAAACGCTTTTGCGGAAGCCAAAAAAGCGCATGATACAATCTATCAGGAAGAAAACTTTGACGCATACGCCGCAAAGAATAACCTGAACGTTCAGACCGCTGATTTCTTCCCGCTGAACAGCCCGCCACAGGTGTTCGCCTCCGTAAAGGATTTGGCCGGGCAGCTGGCTGGTTTGGAAAGGAAGGACATCAGCAAAGTTTTGACCGCCGACAACGGTTATTTCCTGATTCGCATTGACGATAAAAAGGCCGCCTACACGCCGCAGTTCAAGGTTATTGAAAATGATGTGCGGCAACGCTATCTCAAGGATGAACAGGATAAAATAGCCGTCGCGGAAGCAATGACCCTGACGGAGAAACTGCAAAAAGGAGAAGCCCTGGAAAAACTAGCTTCGGAAAAAGGGTTCAAGATTCAGGAAACCGGTTTATTCCAGCCCGGCAATGCCATTCCGAAACTCGGGTCTCACCCGGAGGCCATGGAAATGCTGCTGTCTCTTTCCCTGAACAAACCCTATACGGAAAAGCCGTTAACCATCGGCTATGCGCAAGTCATCTTCAAGCTCAAAGACGTAAGCGCGCTGGATATGAAAGATTTTGAAGCCAAAAAAGAAATCTACCGAAAAGTGGCGATGAACCTGAAAAAAGAAGAAGTCATGAAATCATGGCTGGAAGGAAACAAGGCCGCGATGATTAAAGAAAAACGTTTAAAAATCAACAAAGAGGCAAAAGATTTATAATTTCTCTTTCTAAAGCACGGCCATGCGCTGCAAACCGGCTTTTCATGAAACAATAAAAGGGAAGAACCATCTGTGGTTCTTCCCTTTTGATTTTTGGTGGAGATGAGCAGGATCGAACTGCTGGCCTCTTGAATGCCATTCAAGCGCTCTCCCAGCTGAGCTACACCCCCGGTAAGACACTTCATTAAATGTGCCAGCCCCCTTAACACGCACATTTGTGACTTGTCAACAGATTTTAGCTTGACATTTCGCCTTCCGTCTATATAATCGCGCCCGTGCCGGAGTGGTGAAACTGGTAGACGCAGGGGACTCAAAATCCCCCGCTCGCAAGGGCATCTCGGTTCGATTCCGAGCTCCGGCACCAGAATAAAATTAAGTGGTTGCAGCGTTCAGCATTGCAACCTTTTTTTGTTTTCAGCGGAATTGTAATAAATGTGTGATCACCGGTTTACAGAGGCCGTCCATGACCTCCATGCCAGATCGCAGGCCTGCGCACAATCACAGTTCGATTTAAACCGTCTGTCATGGTCCTTTGACGTCATTGGAATCCAACCATCCGACTTTATATTTGGCCATATAACATGCAACGGCCTGCTCGATCGTGGGGAAGAAATTTTCGATGCCCAGTCTGGTAAACAGACCATAACGCTTCAGGCGGTCTTTGACGGGGCCTTTCATTTCCGCAAAAAATAAATCCATGCCGGCCTGATGCAATGTCTCATCGAGTTCGGCCAGCACATCGGCAGCCGTGATATCCACGTCGGTAATCGGCTCAGCCGCAACGACAACCCATCGGGTCGGTATCGGAGCATCCGCCACCGCGCGCAGCACGTTATCGCGGAATATTTCCGCGTTGGCGAAGAACAGCGGAGCATCCCAGCGGAAGAGCACCAGACCCGGAATGCGTTTTGCCTCGGGATGACGGGAAATATCGTGGTAGCTTTTCAAACCCTCCACATGGCCCAGCACGGCGTCATAAGGCTGCCACGCACGCCAGATAAATGCAAGCAAGGCCAGACCGACGGCAATAAAGATGCCTTGAATAACACCCAGCAAGACCACCCCGAGAAAACAAACCAGCGATAAGACAAATTCATCGCGCCGCAATTGATAGAGGCGCAGGACGCCGCGAATTTCAACCAGACTGATACAGGCGGCAATGACGATAGCGCCGAGCACCGCCTGAGGCAGATTCATAAGCAGCCTGGGCGCAAATATCAACAAAAGCGCAATACAGACCGCGCCGACCACGCCGGTGATTTGCGTTTTCGCCCCGGCTGATTCGGCCACCGGCGTGCGCGACGCGCTGCTGGTGACGGGAAAACCTTGAAAAAAACCCGCAGCCATATTCGCGGCGCCCAGCGCAATGATTTCTTTATTGCTGTCAACTTTCATACCGGCGCGCAGAGCAAAAGTGCGCGACACTGCGCTCATATCAGCAAAAGACACCAGCGCGATCGCAACCGCCGCGGCACACAAGTCGCCGAATTCCGTCCAGGAAACGACTGGAATCTGAAATTGAGGCAAGCCCTGCGGCAACGGCCCGATCACGGCGATGCCCGCCCTGATGGACAAATCCAGCAAAGAAACCATGATGGTTGCGCCGGCCACGGCAATCAATATTCCCGGAATCCTGGGAGACCACCGCCTGAAGCCGAGAATCACCATCAGGCAGGATAAACCGATGGCGCAAGCCGTCCAGTTGATTTGCCCGTTCCAGATGCCTAGGATAAGATTGTTTGTTTCCTTTAAAAAGTTATTTCCACTTACGGAAAAACCGAGAACTTTCGGCAATTGCCCAATCAACACGGTCAGCGCAATTCCGTTCAGATAGCCCTGGCGAATGGGTTTGGAGAGCAGGTCGGTAATAAAACCGAATCGGGCCAGCCCCGCCAGAATACACAGTACACCCGTCAGAACAGCCAGCATGCCGGCCAGAGCCACCGCCTTATCCGCATTGCCCGCGGCCAGCGGCACAATGGTTGCGGCAATCAGTCCGGCCAGCGCCGAATCCGGTCCCAGAACCAGAATACGGCTCGGCCCGAAGACGGCATAAGCAATCAGCGGAACGATGGTGGCATACAGGCCGTAAATGGCAGGCAAGCCGGAGGCTGAGGCATAACCCATGCCGACCGGCACGAGAACCGCCGTCAGGACCAGTCCCGCGGCAATGTCGTTTGCCAGCCAGGCGCGTTTGTAATTGCGCAGCACGGCGAGAATGGGAAATAAACGATCAAGAAAGCGCGGGCGGACTTCACGGATCAAGGGGGCGGCGGGTGTTTTTGATTTTGCCAACGATGTGCCTCATAAGATATATTGTTGGAAATTCATAATCCAACGGTGTTTATTTTACAACATTATTTTCCCGTCTCCCGGTATCACCAGAGGGCTCCCCCCGTTCAGGCTTACTGACGAAAAATGTCTTGCTTTCCTTTATGCTTGTTTTTCCCGATCGTGCGCTATCTAATGCCATAGTGCCTTTCGCAATAAATAATGATTGCATTTCCTTTTCGATTTTGGTTACCGTGTGCAACAATTTGCTGACTGTAAAAGATGTCTCTTATGAAGAAGTACAATAGCAGAGCCACGAAAGAGAATAATTGGTAAATTAATAAGAGAGGTGATTTATGGCTGAAAAAACGATACTGCGGTTGGGCAAGGCAGTCAGAGATTTCACTTTGCCGGATCAGTTTGGAAATGAATTTGCGCTTTCCACCATGAAAGGCCGCCGTGTTTTATTGTCCTTTCATCCCCTCGCCTGGACGCCCGTCTGCACGAGGCAGATGCAGTCGCTGGAAAAGAACAAAAAAATATTTGACAAGTTCAACACCATCGCCGTCGGCTTGAGTGTGGACAGCGTTCCCTGCAAAGCGGCATGGGCGAAGGCGATAAGAATAAAACATACAAAGCTTCTGGCGGATTTCTGGCCTCACGGCAACGTGGCCAAAAGCCTCGGGCTTTTCAGAGAAAAGGATGGCATTTCACAAAGGGCAAATGTCGTTGTCGATGAAACGGGAAAGGTTTGTTTTGTGAAGGTCTATCCCCTATCGGAGCTGCCGGATATCGGCGAGATTGCCGCTTTCCTGAGCAATTCATAAGAAGTGCCCGTAAGGTAAATGTACGGCCAGAAGAAAATCAATGAGGAGACCGCATGATGATTACATTAATTGCAACATTGAAAGTCAAAGAAGGGAAGATGGAAGAGGCCATTAGCGTCCTGAAAGAAATCGTTCTCAAAGTTAAAGCCGGTGAACCGGGTTGTCTGGAGTATATTCCGCACACCGTGCGCGGCGATGAAAAGACGATTATTTTTTATGAAAAATACAGCGATAAGGATGCGCTGAAACTGCATTCCGCCAATTTGATGAAAAACATGGAAAGTCTTTTCCCTCTGCTGGAGCCCGGCATGGATGTCAAAACCTGTTCCGAGATTATCAGCTGATTTTGTTCCAATCAAAAAATTGAAACGTCATCTGTGTTGACAATTCAACCCTGCGTGCAGCTGTTCGAAAAAACCGGAGGATCGATGGATTTTATTAGAGGGATCAAAGCGCTCAAAGGGGTCAATCTGTTAAAAATGTCCACGACCATCATGAAGCTTTTGTATTTTCGCATGACCTGGACAAAGCGCGATCTGGATTATTTACCGCCCGGTCTCGGGCCGAAGTTTATCAGCGCCCGCCGGGCTGCCGAAATGATTCCCGATGGGGCGACAATCACTATCGGCGGGTTCGCATCGGTCGGCCGTGCATCTATTTTTTACTGGGCGTTGCGTGACGCGTTTGAGAAGACCGGTCATCCCCGCAATCTCACCGTAATCGGCGCCTGTCCGCAGGGTGGACGCGGCATGGTGCCCGGTACGATTGAGGAGCTTGATGCACCGGAAATTGTCACCCGTTATATCGTCGGACATGGAGAGACCGCTAAAGCACTCCTGCAGCTGGCCGACAAAGGCAAACTTGAACTTCACACCATGTCGCAGGGAACCCTGGCGTTTTTAATTGAAGCTCAGGCAAAGGGAATCCATGCCGTCGAAACACATATCGGACTGGGCACTTTTCTTGATCCCGCTGTGGGCAACGGTTCAGCCGTGTCTGCCGGAGCGCGTAAAAATTTCATCAGAGCCGGAAATGGAAAACTGGAATATCATATTCCTCCGATTGAACTGGCGCTGTTTCTGGCGCCATATGCCGATCGTGAGGGCAATATCTACTTTACTGATGCTGCGTTGGTGTTGGATTATCAGGATGCGGCAGCCGCCGCGCGCGCCAACGGCGGCAAGGTCATCGTATCCGTATCCAGAATCATCCCCGGAAACCGTTCCCGAATCGCCATTCCCGCGGATAAAGTGGATGCCATCGTAATCAATCCGCGCAATGAACAGGTGGGCGGGGTGCTTCAGACGGAATATCTGCCGTATTTTTCAGCCTGTTCAACAGGAGTTGATCACGAGGCGGTCAAGCTCGTGAAGGCCATCAATGCCTTCATAGAAATTACACCCTATCGCGGCAAGGTGGCGGATATCATTGCGCGCCTGTGCGCGGATATTTTCGTCAAGAATACCAGACCCGGTTCAACTGTGAACATCGGCATCGGCATCGGCGAAGAAGTTGCGCGCATGCTTTACGAATTCGGGTTATACAAGGATATCCTTTTTACCGCCGAAGGCGGGGCCTACGGCGGTCTGCCTGCCTCAGGCATCTATTTCGGTGCGGCCATCAGCCCGCAACGCCTCCTGAGCACGGCGGAAATGTTTCATCTCTATGAGGAAAAACTGGAAACCAGCGTACTGGGATTTCTTCAGGTGGATTCGGAAGGAAATGTCAATGTGTCCCATCGCGGATCCAGAATAATCGATTTTGTCGGACCGGGAGGGTTTACGGACATTGTTGAATATTCAAAGACAATTATTTTCGTGGGAGACTGGATGGTCAACGCCAGATATCATTTGAAAGGCGGCCGGGTGAGTATCAAAAAACCCGGCAAACGTAAATTTGTCGATAAAGTGGATAAGATAACTTTTAACGCAAAAGAAGCTCTTCAGGCAGGCAAACGCGTATTTTACGTTACAACGGTCGGCGTTTTTAAACTGACGCGGGAAGGCCTTGAACTGATTCAACACATGCCCGGCATTGATGTTCAGAAAGATATCGTCGACGCCGGCGGCGCGCATTTTGTTATTCCCGGACACATTGTGCCGGAAGTTGCGCCTGAAATTGTGAGCGGAAAAGGTTTCGATCTGAAATTCTGATATTCTTAAAACTGTTCCATGTCACGGATGATGGCCGGTAAAATATTCTTGATTTACAGATTTTCGCTTTATATATAATGACAAATACGTTCTGGTGAAAAAGGAGAGCGTTATGAAAAAGGCTGTCACCATTGCCATAAGTCTTGTCCTCATCGGATTGTCGGGAGCTCCCTGTTCTCTTGCGGGGGACACAATCAAAGTGGGGTTTGTCGATACCTACACCGGACCGGCATCGGCTTTCACGCTTGATGTCCTGGATGGTTTCAAAATGGCCATCAATAAAATAAATACCGGAGGCGGTGTCCTGGGAAAGAAGATCGAGTTTGTCGCCAGAGACGATAAATTTGATCCGGATCGCGCGCTCGCCATGGCCGGGGAACTGGTTTTCAAAGAAAAGGTTGATATCCTGGCAGGGACGCTCAACAGCGGCTCATCCCTGGCTGTTTCCGGCTTCGCCAAAAAGGAGAAGATTCCCTTTATCGTCACTTACGGCAAAAGCGATAAGATCAGCGGGGAGAAAGGCCATCGTTATGTTTTCACGGCCACGGATAACACGCAGATGGCAGGCAGGGCGGCAGCGACCGCTCTGGCAAAAAAACCCTTCGTCAAATATTGGATTGCCGGCGATGATTATGAGTACGGGCACGCCATTGCGGAGCACCTGTGGAAACAACTGAAAAAGTTAAAGCCCGGAGTCCGGAAGCTTGGAGAGTCCTGGTGGAAGGTGGGGGAAAAGAATTTTACACCTTACCTTACGGCCATCCTTGCGGCCAAACCGGATTTCATCATCGTTGCCACAGGAGGATTCAATATGGTCAATTTCCAGCAAGCGGCAAAAGCCGCCGGATTGGAGAAGAAAATCCCTTTTTATCAGCACACGGGCATAGAACTTTCCGTGCTTGAACCTCAGGGGCAGGATGCCCCCGCGGGGGTTTACGGCACGGCAAATTATCTTTTCTATTATCCTGCCACTGCCGGGAACAAAGCCTTTGTCAAAGAGTTTAAAAAGAATTACCGGCGATATCCCGGGGAAGGCGCGCTCTATGGATATGCGGTCGGCATGCTGCTGGAAAAGGCTTACGCCAGGGCGGGCGGGGTGGATAAGGAAAACCTGATCGACGCGCTCGAAGGAATGACCGTTGACAGCCCTGTAGGTCCGCTGGAGCTTCGAGCCTGTGATCACCAGCTTCTTTTGCCGATGTTCTTCGGCGTGACGAAGAAGTCCCCTCAATATCCATTTTTAACAGCCTCGGATATTGTGACGGTGTCGCCGAAAGATTATATGGTTCCCTGCGAGGATGTCATGGTCCTGCGTAAATAACCCGGTACGGTTGCTGTTCTGTTTGTTCTTGACATATAACCATTTTGTGACTGTAATGTGATTACAATCAGATTCTCAAACAAAAGGTGAAACGTCATGAAAAAATTCCTCATTATTTTCCTTGCGGTAATCCTGGTGTTCATCGTGCTTCTCGGATGGTGGATTTTCAGCCGACCCGAACGCGGAACGACCGGCTCGGTCAGCACGCAGTTTCGCTGGCTGGGTCCTAACGACAAGATCGTGGTGGACGGCTTTGATGATCCCAAGGTTCAGGGCGTGGCCTGCCATATCTCCCGGGCTCAGACCGGCGGCGTCAAAGGCGCACTGGGCGTCGCGGAGGATGCCAGCGACGCCGCCATTGCCTGCCGGCAGGTCGGTCCGATTCGTTTCCTCGGAGAGCTCAAGGATGGAGAGCGGGTCTTTGACGAACAGCGCAGCCTTGTCTTCAAGTCGCTGCAGGTGGTCCGCTTCCTCGACCGCAAGCGTAATGTCCTGGTCTATGTATCCTACAGCGACCGGGTCATCACGGGCAGCCCGAAGAACAGTATCAGTACGGTGCCCATCATGGGATGGAAGGCCCCCTGAATGCCCATGGCGAAAGCTGATTTTTTCGACAAAAGAAAAGTCCGTCAGGTATTCCGCAATGTGCAAAAGCATCAGCACATTGAAGGGCTCATTCGTCAATTTTCATCCAACCAAGAGGATATTCGTCTCACGGCGCTGAATGAGGTTGATCTCTCCTCCTGCCGCCGCATTCTGGAGCTGGGCTGCGCCTTTGGAGCGTTTACGGAAGCCTTGAAAGGACGGCTTCATCCGGAAGCAACCATCACGGGCATGGACATCATCGCCGAATACGAACCTTTTTTCCTGGAGGCATGCAGGCGATCCGGCTACTCCGGAATATTTTCCTCAACCGGCGTTCAGACGATCAAAAAATGTCCGCCGGCTTCTTTTGATTTGATCATTTGCAGTTACGCCCTGTACTTCTTTGTCGAAATGATCCCGGAAATAGCCCGTGTTCTGAAAAAGGACGGCGTCTTCATTACGATTACACATGACCAGTGCAATATGCAGGAACTCATTCACATCACGAGAAAAACGCTGAAAGAACATCATCTGTTGCTGAAGAATCAGCTCCTGCCGATTGAGATGATTATCCGTCAATTTTCAGCCGAAAACGGCAAAAAGCTGCTCCATCCGTTTTTTGGCCGTATCCGGAAATTTGATTTTAAAAATGCTCTTGTGTTTCAGCCCTGGGATATTTTTTTCTTTATTGATTATTATCAGTTTAAAAGTCCATTTTTTCTGGCCGGAACAGGCATCCGGAAAAAAAACATCGTCGGTAAGCTTTTAAATAAATTGCAGGACATCGGCGCCGAATGCAAAGTTATCACCATGTGTAAGGATGACGCCATTTTCATTTGTTCACAGCCCCGGCTTTTAAAGGAAATACCATGAAAAAACAACGCAAGTTCTGCATTTACTGCGGCGGTCAAATCATCAAAAAAAAGGAAGACGGTGTCTTGCGGGATTGCTGCTCCCGGTGCCACTGTTTCTTTTATGACAATCCGCTGCCGGTGGTCTCGGCGATTGTGGATGAGTCGCGCCGGATTCTTCTGGTCAAACGCGACCGGGCGCCGTTTAAAGGTCGCTGGTGCCTCCCGACCGGTTTCGCGGAAGCGGGGGAAAGCATCGAAGATGCCGCTTTGCGCGAACTGCATGAAGAAACAGGCGTCCGGGGAAAGATCAGCAGGCTGCTGGATGTTGATTCCTATAAAAGCCGTTTTTACGGCGATCTGCTTTTTCTGACCTTTGTTGTGGAAAGAACCGGTGGAAAAGTTGCGGCGGGCGACGACAGCGCGCAGGCGCGCTTCTTTACGATAGACGAGATTCCTCCCCTGGCTTTCCGCTCCAACCGGCACGCTCTGGAAGCGTACATCAAAAGCAAGAAAGACTACTGGGCTATTCTGGACGCCATTGAACACCGGCAAGACAAGACGCGTCCCGCCCTCAAAGCAGCCAATTCGCTTGCCCGGCGAATGATCAACGTCATGATGAAAAATAAGGAGAAAATGATTGGACAATGGATCGACGACGTGTCCGCCAATCCTTCCACCATGGAGTATCACGGCTATGAAACCCGGATTCTTTACAGCATCTGCGATAAGATTATTTCGCAGATCACCCTTTGGCTGGGCAGCGCCTATGATATTGATCGTCTGAAGAGCTTTTACATAAAACTGGGCCGGGAAAGAAAGAAATCGGGGGTTAAAATCGGCGGTGTGCTCAGCGCACTGAGCCTGATCCGCAAGCATATCTGGGATGTCGCTCTTGCTCAGGGCGCCCTGCAAAAGAACCTCGATCTTTACATGACGTTCGAACTGCAGCGACGCATGACTGTTTTTTTCGATCTGGCTGTTTTTTATATTACACGCGGGTACGAGGAATAATGCAAAACCAGAAGCGGCTGGACAGCTGCCGGCAGAGTTCGGATGCCCTCCGCCGGCAGTTGTAAGAAAAGGGGAAAAAGGGAACTAAAAATCCTTAAAATCATCGGCGTCAAACGGAATAACCTCTTCCGGCCGCGCCGATTTTGATTTTTCTTTCGGTGCGGCAATGGCTTTTCTCTTGACATCTTTACTCTTATCCCTGCTGGAATCAACCACCGGAGCGGCAATGGCCTTGTGGGTGGCAACGGCGGTTTTGTCGGCCGTTTTTACGCCTGTTTTCCCGGCGGCTTTGCCTTGAGCATGACTCACCTCGGAAAAATCCTTGCCGACGTCAGCTCCATTCAAGCCAACCAGTTCGATGAACTCCTCAACATATTCTTTTAACCGGCTAACCTCTACAGTCATTGCATCGGACGCTGTCGCCGAAGACTCCGCATTATAGGCCGCCAGTTGAACAACCTTGTCCATCTCGGCAACAGCGTGGTTAATCTGGGCAATCCCATGCGCCTGCTCCTGGGAGGCCGTGGCAATTTCGTCAACCAGCTGGCTGATCTTTACGTTGGACACAACATTGTCCTTGAACGCCTCTTGAGTTGAATTGGTCAATTCGTTGCCGTTTTTAACGGCTTTCATCGTATTTTCGATAAGCTCGCTGGTGTTTTTCGCTGCTTCCGCCGAGCGCATCGCCAGATTGCGCACTTCATCGGCGACAACAGCAAAACCGGCTCCGGCTTCACCGGCGCGCGCCGCTTCGACGGCGGCGTTCAAGGCCAGCAGATTGGTTTGAAAGGCGATTTCATCGATGGTTTTAATGATTTTTCCCGTTTCTTCCGACGATTTGGTAATTTCCGCAATCGCCTTGGCCATATCGTCCATGTGATGATTGACTTTATCGACAATTTGCCCGGCTTCCTGCATCATCGCTCTGGCCTGAGAAGCGTTATCCGCATTCTGCTTGGTCATGGAAGACAACTGTTCCAGGGAGGAGGATGTTTCTTCCAGGGAGGACGCCTGTGCGCTTGATCCATCGGCAAGCTGCTGGGCCGAAAAAAATACCTGCTCCGATCCCGAATGCACTTTATTGATGGCATCCGAAACACCCAGAATGGCTTTTTTCAGAGGAGCGGTCAGACGGCCGCGGATAGATAAACCGAAGACCGTGGTCACAACAATGCCAATCGCCATCAACAGACCGATGAGCCACATGGAGGCGTTGACTCCGTCCACATCGGAACTATCCAGGACATACAACTCATACAAAGCAACCGATCCGATAAGCGCCATAAACAAGCCATTTAACAGGACAATGCGAAAAATAATCGCCTTCATTTTTATCTGTTTCGTCTTTGCCATGCTTAACTCCCCATTCCCTTCTATAGTTTAATTTTAGAAATTTTTATGACGTTGCCGTTTATTACAAAGAAATGCCTTTCCTGACAATACTTTTCTTTCGTCAATCTCTGAAGACATGATTCACACAATATCTTATTGACATAAAATCATTTGCCATGCTATTGATAAATCAATATACACAAAGATTAAAAATATTAACAGAAATATCGTGTTCATTTTTATTTTTTTATAACTATTTTGCTGATTGATGTGAGGAGTCGCCTTTGAAACTGAGTGATGTAAGAGATATCCTGGATGCGGAAGTGATTGTTGGTCAGGACAGTATGGACATGGAAGTCAAAACAGCTTTCGGGGCTGACTTGATGAGCGATGTGCTGGCTTTCGCCAAATCCGGCAGCCTGTTGCTCACCGGATTGACCAACACCCAGGTCATTCGGACCGCCAATGTTCTGGATATTGCAGCCATTATTCTCGTGCGGGCCAAGAAGCCTTCCGCAGAGACCATCGCATTGGCCAGAGAATTAAAGATTCCTATTTTAACCACGAAATACATTCTATTCGAAACGGCGGGTCGCCTTTACATGAAAGGCATCGTCGGTTGCCTGCCAAAAGTTGAAAACACCAGTGGGCGAAACTAATCAAAACCTGTATTCAGGCAGTTTTAATATTGAAGGCGGCAATTTTAATTCCGCCGGCATCGTATCGACTAACATTAAATCCATCCTGAAAAAATTAGGAATTCCCGGTGACCTTGTCCGAAAAGCCGCCATTGTCTCTTACGAGGCGGAAATCAATGTTGTATCTTACGCCAAAAAAGCCGTCGTCAACCTGACGGTTAATTCCGGCACTGTGCAAATCGAGGTGATCGATGAAGGACCCGGTATTCCCAATATTGAACTGGCGATGCAGGAAGGCTGGTCCACCGCCGATCAGAAAATCCGGGAAATGGGTTTTGGCGCGGGCATGGGACTTTGCAATATCAAAAATTATTCCGATGATTTCCATATCACATCGGAGGTCGGCAAAGGCACTCATCTGAAGATGATCATTCAAACGCCATAATTTTTATAGAGGATTTAGTATGAAAATTGAAGAAATCGTTAAAACATTGGGGTTAGAGGTCGTATGCGGCGGAGATCACCTGGGAAAAGAAGTCACGGGCGGTTATACGGGAGATCTCTTGAGCGATGTCATGGGCAATGCCCGGGAGGGTTTCCTCTGGATTACACGCCAGGTCCATCAGAATATCGTTGCCGTCGCCAGTCTCAAGGAACTTGCGGGGATTATTCTGATCAATTCTTGTCAGCCGGCACGGGAAACGACGGAAAAAGCCGAAGCGGAAAAGATACCGATTCTGGTGTCCAATCTGCCCGCTTTCGAACTTTCGGGCAAGGTCTATAACTTGTTGACGGCAAAAAGCTCATAGTCATCTTCACCATCTCCGATCCCGCCCGACATTTAATGCTTTTATCCAAGCGGTGAAAACCGATGCTGAACGTTTATAATTGCGATCTTCATATTCACACCTGCCTGTCGCCCTGCGCCGAGCTGGATATGCACCCAAAAGCCCTCGTGCAACAGGCGTTGGAAAAAAAACTGGACATGATCGCCATCAGCGACCACAACGCTTCCGCGAATGTCCGGTATGTCATGGCAGCCGCCGCCGGGAAAAATATTTCCATTATTCCGGCAATGGAAGTCACCACCAGTGAAGAAGTCCACCTGCTGGCTTTCTTTGAATCCCTCGCGAATCTGATGAAGCTTCAAGCCGTCATTGATCAGCATCTTTTCGGCGAAAACGATGAAAACCGTTTCGGCGTTCAGGCCATTGTCAATGAATGGGGGGAAGTGGAAGGGCTCAGCGAGCAGTTGCTGATCGGCGCAACCGATTTGTCCATTGATGCGCTGGTTCATTATATTCATCAATTTGAGGGCCTCGCCATTCCCGCGCACATCGACCGGGAAAGTTTCAGCGTTTTGAGCCAGCTGGGATTTATTGATGACAACGCCCGTTTTGACGCGCTGGAAATATCCAGACTAACCGGCATTGCACAGGGCCGCATACAATACAGCGATCTGGAGCAATATTCATTTTTAACGTCCTCGGACGCCCACTTTATCAAGGATATCGGCACCTCCACCACAAAAATTCTTCTGGAGAAACCGACTTTTGCCGAATTGAAAATGGCGTTGCAGAAAAAAAACGACCGCCGCATCCTGGAGTAGAAATGCTGACACTTGCCAACCACATTCTGGACATTGCCGAAAATTCCATTCGCGCGGGCGCAAAGCTCATCGAAATCAGCATTGAGGAAGATTCTCAAAATGATTTACTCGCCATTGAAATTAAAGACAACGGTAAAGGTATGAACCAGAACGTTATAAAAAAAGCCCTGGATCCCTTTTATACAACAAAAACTGTCCGACGCGTCGGTCTTGGACTGCCGCTTTTAAAGGATGCCGCCGAACGAGCCGGTGGAACGTTTCAAATAAAATCTCAAGAAAATTCCGGAACTACCGTAAAAACCACGTTTGGTTTGCATCATCTGGATCGGCAGCCTCTGGGCGCTATTATTAACATAATAATAATTCTCATTATTTCGAATTCTGAGGTTGATTTTTTTTACAAACACAGGCATAATGACCGACGGTTTGAGGTGGATACCCGTGAAATACGCAAAGAAATTGAGGGCATACCATTAAATCACCCTGAAATAATAAAATATATCCGGGGCATTATTGAAGAAGGGTTGCATGACATTGAACCGGAAGCATAGCTTGCCCTGAAGATCATAGGAGGAATATAAATGAAATCTGAAGACGCGGAATTATTGCAGGAATTCACAAAGGAGCAGGTCAAGAAACTGGACGGCATCATTTTGAAGTATAAAGGCAAGCCGGGGGGATTGATTCCGGTATT
>Ga0209749_1000125_pt1 | contig 132226 bp, 125 predicted proteins | sample EPASupsiteSAE347_FD_187267 | JGI IMG/M metagenome (GOLD analysis project Ga0209749, IMG submission 187267) | Bioremediated contaminated groundwater from EPA Superfund site, New Mexico - Sample SAE3-47 (SPAdes) (version 2) | ecosystem: Environmental > Aquatic > Deep subsurface > Groundwater >... | reverse complement strand
GTTTACGGTAATATGTGATGCCTATGGATCTTTCACCATGTATCTCAAAGAGAGGGAGAAGGAATTTGAAGGGAGAGTGATTCGTTAAAGCCGGACAAAAACCGTATGCTCCCATAACCGTATCATCTACGAGCCCCTCTCCGGAGGGGCTCTTTATTGCCTTTAGTTTTCCACAGCGAAATATTGATTTTTAAGCACATATATGCAATAGATACAGGAAAGGTGGAATTATGAAAAATTTGCTGTTGATAGTTTCAGTTGTTTGTTTGCTCACGGCCGGTTACACAACGGTCAACGGGGGAGATTGGGTATATTATGCCGCGAGTAAAGGATTAGGTGACAAGTATTATTACGATGAGACAAGCATTTTTTCTGATGCTGAGGGCGCTGTAAGGATATGGATAAAACAGGTCCTTTCTGATGAGGGGAAACAGCGCTTCATGGAATCCATGAAACAAAACGGGTATTCCGATACCGGAAAATTAGAAAGTATAAGTTATGTTCTAAACCATCTTGCCTTCAAGTGCAGTACAAAAGAATATAAACTCATTTCTAATTCCGTACGGGACGCAACAGGAAATGTCGTGGACTCGGATTCGCCGCAGCCGACATGGAACCCGGTTCCGCCAAAGAGCATTATGGAAATCCTCTATAAAACAGTATGCAAGGGTAGAAAATAACGGTACGGCGAGATGCGGCAATATACAGGCAATATATTATTACCGCTTAGGCCCCTCTCCGGAGGGGTTTTTTATTGCCTTATAGTTTCAGGAACCGGAAAAAAAGCAAGAAAAAAAGGACTTGGAAGAACATCCTAAGTCCTTGATATTATTAGTGGCGTCCCCACGGAGATTCGAACTCCGGTTGCCGGCGTGAAAGGCCAGTGTCCTAGGCCTCTAGACGATGGGGACTAAATGGGCCGTGCAAGACTTGAACTTGCGACTCTCTGCTTAAAAGGCAGATACTCTACCAACCTGAGTTAACGGCCCGTGAGGCTATAAAGATATGAAAAATTTCGGGTATTGTCAAGTTTAATGAGGTTTATAACGCAATAATTAAAACCCGGACAAAAAAGAGGGTTCAGAAAAACCTGCAATGACGCCCATTTGAAAGGCGTCAAAAACGTGTACATTGTAACTGCACAATAACACTGAATTTATTTTTTTACGTTTCTATCAGCCTTTTATAATTTTGAAACACAACAATCGGAAACACCATTGTTTCCATTAGGTTTTTTTAACTGCCTAACAGAGAGTCATAACAAGTTAATCCTTGCAATATCAGTAAGATAAAAGTGAATGTCAACTACTTTTTAACAAGTTTTTCACAAAATATGTTGAAAATCCCTCCAACCATTTAATACTAAATTGTAAATAAAGTATTAGTCTTCAATTTTAACCTGATGCTTCAATTTTGAATACAAAATGATATCAGCGTGCGGAAAAACCTGTAAAGCCGACTTTCGTGCCAATCCTCAGTTTGCAGCGATCAGCTGTTCCTGCATTAATTTCTAGAACATATCTGGCCGGCGCCTTTGAAATGATATTGGCTTCATCGTGGGGTTTTGCAGAACGGTAAATATCTGCAACCTTGAATCTTGAATCTATAAAGATTATATCGAGTGAAATAAAAGTATTTTTCATCCAGAAAAACCGTATTTCATCATCATTGAATATAAAAAGCATACCTGTATTTTTACCGAGTGATTTTCTGAACATCAGGCCTTTTTCCAGTTCCCGGGGTGTTGAAGCAAGTTCTACACTGAAACTGCATAGTTTTTTCTCATCATCCCCGTAAAATGTAACAACTTTGTCGTTAGCATATACATAACCACAGGCAAGCAATACAAACGTCACGACTATAGCATGAAAAAGCAAAAGGACATTGCCTGCAACAAGTCTTTTCATTGCCTCTTACGTGCTCTTCTTGCATTTATGGCGTGCAAACTCAACAACACCGGGCAGAATGGAAATGATAACTATCGCAAGTATAACAAGGGAGAAATTGTTTTTTACAAAAGGCAAATTCCCGAAGTAATATCCGGCAAACACACAGACCGCTATCCACGCAATGCCGCCTATTAAGTTATAACTGATGAACTTCCAGTAGGTCATGCTTCCGATCCCTGCAACAAAAGGGGCAAAGGTCCTGATAATAGGCATAAACCGTGCAATGACGATGGTTTTCCCGCCATATTTTTCATAAAACTGATGGGTACGTTCGAGGTGTGCTTTATTCAGAAAACGGAGCTTCTCTTTTTGAAAAATCTTTGGTCCCACAAAACTCCCGATCCAGTAATTAACGGTATCGCCTGCTATTGCGGCCGCCGAAAGAAGCACGAAGAGCCAGACAATATCCAGAGCCCCTAACGCAGCAAAAGTACCCGCCGCAAACAGCAACGAGTCTCCCGGGAGAATCGGTGTTACAACAAGGCCTGTTTCACAAAAAATTATTAAAAAAAGAATAAGATATGTCCAGAGTCCATAATCCTTTATAATGGCACCAAGGTGCATATCTATATGCAGTACAAAATCGATAATATATTTAATCCATTCCATTCAATATCCTATGCAGTTCGAGTTATTTTCCGCTGTATAGTACACCGATTATATTCGAAGAGTCAACTGCTGAAGCCCTTCCCCGCCTTGACAAAACACGTATATGTGTATAATTTATAGTAAATTCATGTGGGGGTTTGTATGAATCATGCAAAGACTTTTTTTCTAATGGTTGTTTTAACAATCATTTTTGTTGCTCTGGGCAGCCTGATAGGCGGAAAATCAGGCGCTTACATTGCATTTACAATAGCCCTGATAATGAATTTTGTAAGCTACTGGTTCTGCGACAAGATCGTCCTGGCCATGTACAGTGCAAAACCCGTCTCAGAGAAGGAAGCTCCACAGCTATACAGTATCGTCTATAATCTTTCCCGGAAAGCATCCATTCCAATGCCAAGGATCTATTTAATAGAAAATGAGAGCCCGAATGCCTTCGCGACAGGCAGAAATCCATCGAATGGCGTAGTTGCAGTAACAACCGGAATTTTACGCATACTGAACAGGGATGAGCTCGAAGGTGTCATTGCTCATGAAATGTCCCACATAAAACACAGGGACATTCTAATCCAGACCGTTGCGGCAACGCTTGCCGGTGCTATTACCATGATTGCCAATCTGGCACGTTTTGCAGCCTTTTTTGGCGGAGGCAGCAGCGATGATGAAGATGGCGGGGCCAATATTTTCACTGTAATTATCTTTTCCATTTTTGCAGCCTTTGCGGCAATGCTCATACAGCTTGCCATTTCACGCTCCAGGGAATACCTTGCAGATGAAGGGGGAGCAAACCTCTCAGGTAATCCACTGTTTTTAGCAAGTGCATTGAAGAAACTGCATGCAGGCATTGCGCACAATCCCATGAACGATGCAAACCCTTCAACGGCGCCGCTCTTTATAATGAATCCATTCACTAAAAAAGGAGTCCTTGCCCTTTTCAGTACCCACCCTCCAATGGAAGAAAGGGTTAAAAGATTGGAGGAGATGGCTTATAGAAGATAGTTTCGGATCCACTTTAAGATCACTGACAACCCGGATAATCAAGAAAGTCGAAGAGGGATTTTTTCTCGATGAAGTCATCAATCGTATTTTTTCGCAACACACCCTTTCCGATACCCGGAAATCGTTGATTCATGAGATAGTTTCCGGTGTAATTCGCTGGAAAGGTTATCTCAACTGGATAGTATCTCAGCTTGTCAAAAAAAATGTTAAACAGGAGATCAGGTATATACTGTGGACAAGCATCTACCAGATTTCTTTTATGAAAAAAGGGGAGTATCACATCGTCAACGAAACTGTCGATTATGTTAAGAAGGAATATGGCGTTCATGTGGCAGGTTTTGTAAACGCTGTCTTACGAAAATTCATCCGTGAATCAGATAAATTTTCGAAGATTCGAGATTCGAAATGCGAGATGCGAGATTTGCCTTCAGCACATTCTTTCCCTGAATGGCTAACCAGGCGATGGCTTGAACGATACGGTAAGGAAAATACGGTAAAACTTTTCGAGTTCCTGAATAAGGCGCCTGAATTCGCTATAAGAACAAACCCTAACCTGATAAGCAGGGATAAAGCGGCAGAAGAGCTTGAAGATAAAGGTATCAAGACAAGAAAGGGCCGGTATTCGGAATATGCCCTTTATGTGGATAAGTTGATGCCAATATTCAATACTACACTTTTCAAAAAAGGTTTTATACACATTCAGGATGAAGCATCCCAACTTGTCGGGTTGTCAATTCAGCCGGAGAATGGAGATATGTTTTTAGACGCATGTGCGGGGTTAGGCACAAAAACCCTGCATATGCAGGAACGCTCCGGGAATGCCTTTATTTTCGCTATGGATAATGAGTTGAAAAGGCTGAAGTTTATAAGCAACCATATTAACCGTCTGCTGGGAGATGCACTTCGTATTCCTTTCAAAAAAGAAAGTTTCGACAGCATTCTCCTTGATGCACCATGCTCATCGCTTGGCATTATAAGGAAACATCCCGAGATAAAATGGCGCAGGAATGAAAAAGATATTATTGATTTTGGCAACTATCAGCTCGAGTTGCTCAACTCACTATGGGATAATCTGAAAACCGGCGGATATATGGTATACAGCGTCTGTTCCTTTGAGCCGGAAGAAACCCTTCAGGTAATAGAAAGGTTTAAAAGTAAAAGATCGTTTGTGCTTGAAAATCCATTCTCTTTCCTGTTTAATAGAGAATATTTTTTATCTATCCCGCACGAAACGACGATGGATGGATTTTTCATCGCAAAAATTAAAAAGATATGAGCTGGTTTAAGGTTTTTTTATATATAGCGATATTCATAGCAGTATTTTCCTTTTCAGCTTATTTTACGATCAATATATTGCTGAAAAGGCAGATCAATGTGATATGCCCCGATATCAGAGGGAAAACGGTTGAAGATGCAAAAAGTTTAGTTGAAAACAAAGGGTTATCCTTTAGCATATCGAGGTATGAGAGACGGAATGATGTTCCCCTTAATCATATTACGGTTCAGAGGCCTGAAGCAAACATCTCCACCAGGTTGGGCAGGACAGTGATGGTCATCGTCTCTGAAGGTCCCGAGCTTATACCGCTCCCTGTCCTTGAGGGAAAATCCCTTGCAGACGCTGAAGGAATTTTGAACCAAAAAAACATTGAAATAGAAAAGGTAATATACGTCCCCCATTCAAAAGCAGGAAAGGTTGTCGCACAGATACCCAAGGGCGGAGAAGATATCATTAAGGGGAAAAGCGTTACAATCTTAGTCGGGGCCGAACAGGATCAGTATTATGTAATGCCTGATTTTAAAGATATGACCCCACGCGATTTGACGGAAGAAATGACGAGTAAAAATATAAAACACAAGCTTGATTATGTAATTGAAGAAAAGATATCGCCAAAAATGACCATAATAACGTCCGTGCCGCCAAGAACAGTATTTAAAAATAATAATGAAATAGAAATAAAGGTCTTATCCGGAGGATGAAATGAACAAGATAAAGATAGCCCCTTCAATTCTGTCGTGTAACTTTTTAACGCTTGAAAAAGAGATTAAAGCTGTAGAAAAGGCAGGTGCAGATCTCATACATATAGATGTTATGGACGGTCACTTTGTCCCGAATATTACCATCGGTCCCATGTTTGTTGAGCATATCAGGAAAATTACTTCAAAAATCCTTGATGTCCACCTCATGATAGAGAATCCTGCCTTGTTTGTGGATGATTTTATCAAGGCCGGCGCCGATATTATTACCGTTCATATCGAGACGGATAATCATATCCTGAAAACAATAGATGTTATAAAATCAAGCGGCAAAAAAGCGGGAATAACATTAAACCCTGCGACTCCACTCAGCAGTATCGAATATGCCGTAAAGGAAGCTGATCTCCTTTTAATCATGACAGTAAATCCCGGTTTTGGCGGCCAGAGATATATATCTTACATGGATGAAAAGATCAAAAAAGCAAAAAGGATGATAGAAGAAACGGGGAAACCGGTTGACCTTCAGGTAGATGGCGGAATTAAAGCTTCTAATGCAAAGAAGGTTGCAGATGCCGGCGCAAATATACTGGTAATGGGTTCGGAAATTTTTCACAGCAAGGATTACAGGCAAAAAATCCTGGAAGTTAAAAATATTTTGGGAGAATAAAATTGATTCCGGAAAAACAAAAAACCTATAGAAAAGTATTTGATATTGCCTGTAAAGAGCTGTTAGGCTCAGAGTATAAAGAAAAATTCATATATGCCGGATTAACATATACAAACGATCAAAAAGCACAAACCGTTTCAATACCATTTTTCGATGAGATTATCACCATAAATATACCCGACTTTTCATTCAAGAGTTCAAAGGGTACAAATATCACGCTTGCGGCAAAAATTATGATCCTCCACTACATCAACACTTCATCCGGCAAACCCTTGAGTGCCGAAAAGATTACCTATGAAGATATACCGGGTTTGCGTGGTTATCAACCTGTTTTTGAAAAAAGGGCTGCAAAACCGCTTTTATCTGCCTTCGGGTCGGATAGATATGCTTTTCTTGAAGCGGGTATGGGGCTTGGCGGTACAGAAGAGGATTACGGCGATGCATCATTCACGCTTTATGCGTTTCCGAAAGTTCCCATTACCTTTATTTTATGGGAAGGAGATAGTGAGTTTTCTCCTTCTTTAAAGATACTTTTTGATTCCTCAATCCCCCATTACCTTCCACTCGAGGATATTACGGTTATTTCAAAACTTGCATCAACAAGAATTATTAAACAGGCAAGGATCAACTACTCCGATCCGGGAAATAGCTGCTAGCTTTCAGCCGTTATGGGTCAGGCGTTGCCTTTGCTGACAGCCAAACGTTAACCGCCAAATGCCCTTAGCATTCACTGTCTGTTGTTATACATGCTCATCGCCTTTGCTTTTCCCTCATGGATAAACACATGGAGTGCCTCTGCTGCATTGTCGAGGGATTCATCCAACATTTTTGCATCCTCTTTCTGAAATCTTGAAAGAACATAATCTTCGGGTATCATAGAGGGGTCCCTGCCGATACCTATTTTAATCCTGCTAAAAAGGTTGGACTGGAGTGCATCAATAACAGACTTTACACCCTTATGTCCGCCATGACCTCCATTCCACCTTATTTTGATACGACCGAAATCCATATCGAGGTCGTCATGGATAAGGATAAAATTCTCCAGCGGTATACCCATATTTCTGACAAGGAAAGATACGGGGGTACCTGAGAGATTCATGTACGTGTCAGGTTTTGCAAGAAGAACGTCATCCCGGATACCCGTCTTGCATCCGTATTTCTTTTTTGTCAAAGGAATACTGAATTTTTCCGAATACCTGTCTATGACGAGATAGCCTATATTATGTCTTGTGTATGAATATTCAAAACCCTTGTTACCGAGACCGCATAATAAAAACAAAAATGTCTTTATTCCTCCTTTTTTTCAACTTCTGCCGTTTCCACTGCAACGACCTTTTCTTCAACTGATGGCGGAATTATGGTAACAATTGCGACATCTAAATTCTCAAGGATTTTTACACCAGGTATTGAAATTTCATTTGCATGGATGGAGTCGCCTATATCAAGGTTCGTCACGTCTAAATCAATTTTTTCCGGTATCATCGACGGCAGACACTCAACCATGATAGTTCTGAGGTGCAGTTCTACGATACCGTTATTTTTTAGCCCGATCGCTTCGCCTGTGAGGTTTATCGGAATTTCTACTTCAATTTTTCTTTCCATTGATACCTGTAAAAAATCTATATGAAGAATATCCTCCTTCAGGATTCCTCTCTGAATATCCTTTATCATTACAGGTCTTTCTTCAACCCCGTTATCATCGCGCAATTCCATTTTTAAGATTGTATTTCTCTTGATGCTTTTACGTAATTTTTCCCACTCCTTCAAGGAAACCGTTATACCTAACGATTCCAAGCCTCTCCCGTACAAAACACAGGGGATACCGCCTTTCCTTCTTGTACTCTTTGCTTTGGATTTCCCCTTATCTTTTCTGATCTCCGCTTTAATTAAAATTCCTTCCATTTACAACCTCCGTTTAATTCAGTAGATAGCCTTTAGTGAACAACGGTTAACTAACCGTTCACCGTTTATGGCTTTTATACGAATAGTGAGCTCACAGACTCAGCCCTGTATATTCTTTTTATTGCCTCCCCAAGTATGGGTGAAACATCGAGCACTTTTATTTTAGCAACCTTTTTCGCTTCTTCTGAAAGCGGTATCGTATTTGTGACAACAAGTTCTGTGAGTGACGAATTTGCAATTTTTTCCACGGCATTACCCGAAAGAACCGGATGAGTACAGCACGCATAAACAGCCTTGGCCCCATTCCGGATTATAGCCTCAGCCGCTTGGACTATTGTTCCGCCGGTATCAATCATATCATCGAGGATTATGGCCACTTTATTCTCAACATTTCCAATGATGTGCATAACTTTTGAAACATTAGCCTTCTCTCTCCTCTTATCTATAATTGCCAAAGAGGAATTCATCCTTTTGCCAAGTTCTCTTGCCCTCTCAACACCGCCTGCATCCGGAGAAACGATAACGAACTCTCCTTGAATTTTACTTAAATATTCAAGCTGCACCGGAAGTGCATAGAGATGATCAACAGGAATATCAAAAAACCCCTGAATTTGACCGGCGTGCAAATCCATTGCAAGGATCCTTGAAGCCCCCGCCATAGTGATGAGATTTGCCACAAGCCTTGCAGATATCGATGTTCTCGGAACAACCTTCCTGTCCTGTCTTGCATACCCGTAATAAGGGATAACCACGGTAATCCTTGCTGCAGAAGCCCTTTTCAATGCATCGAGCATAATTAGAACTTCCATAAGGTTGTGGCTGACAGGGGGGCACGTGGGCTGAACCAGAAAAGTATCCATACCCCTGACGCTTTCTTCAATCTCTACCTGAATTTCGCCATCGCTGAATTTGCCGACCTTGGCTTTGCCGAGTTCAATCCTTAAAAATTTACATATCTTTTCTGTAAGCTCCCTGTTTGCATTACCGGAAAATATTCTGAGCTTATCCATATTCTTTATTGCCCCCTGCAATTTTCTGGGGCGGGAGGATTCGAACCTCCGAATGCAGGCTCCAAAGGCCTGTGTCTTACCGCTTGACGACACCCCAAATTACGTATTTTAATCCGTTTATTCCTCAACTATCTGCTTTTCGTACGCCTCTAAAACACTTGATTCAATCTTCTGTCTTGTAGAATTGTCTAAAGGATGGACCGTATCTCTGTATGAGCCATCCTTCATTTTTTTACTCGGCATAGCAACAAAAAGTTTCTTATCACCGCTTATCACCTTTAAATCCCTCACAATAAAACAGCCATCCAGTATTATAGATACATATGCCTTTACTTTCTTGTCACTTACAGGGAAAATCTTAACTTCTGTAATATCCATTGTTCCCCCCTCTTGTGTATACTAAATACTATGAGCTATAAACACCCTCCCCACATCTCCCAAACGTGACAACCCCTTTTTTGCTTCCCTTTCATTTTCAAACATGCCAAAGACGGATGAGCCGCTCCCGCTCATTAATGCGCCAACTGCCCCGGCTTCGATCAGCCTGTCTTTTAATGCTTTAATTTTTGGGCACATTGGAATTGCGACTGTCTCAAGATCATTCTCCAGCAAGCCTGCAATATCATGGACAGAATAAAACCGTTCCATCAATGTAATATCATTTTCTTTTTTTGTCAACACGATTTTTAAGCCTTCATATATCATTTTCGTACTTAAAACCATATCCGGGTACACTATAAGATACCAGAGCAACGGCAATTTCACAGAAGAAACTTCATCGCCTATGCCTCTCATTACACATGGCTTATCAAAGAGGAACAACGGCACATCGGCGCCTATCTGTTTTCCGATATCAGCAAGCTCATCAACTGTGATTTTCAAATCCCATATCCTGACAAGCTCTTTTAAAACAGTAGCCGCATTGCTGCTTGGACCACCAAGCCCACTACCTATGGGAATATGTTTTTCAACAAATATTTTCACGCCTGAGCAAATATTGAATATTTTTTTCAGCAACATGGCTGCCCTGTAGATTGTATTTGCCTGACCTTCCGGTAAAACATCTCTATCATCGCTTACCATGACAACATCATCTTCCAATTTCTCAATCGATATAACATCATAAAGAGATATAATATCAACGATGCTCACAATATTGTGATACCCATCCGATTTTTTTGAAAGAACCTTCAGAAACAGGTTTACTTTGGCAGGAGACAAAACAATGCAACGTCCGCCACATTGAGCGTCGGGTGTCGGGTGTTGAGTGTTGAGCGCGATTGCTTTCATGATTGTTTCTCTTTTGGATTTTTTAACTCAAAATTTAAAACTCAAAATTTAACACTGATTTTCAATGTGCCTTTTCAACGTGGAACTTGTGTATGCTAAACTCAGGGTTGGCAATAATATTGATTTTTGTTTCGCAGGTATTCTCAATATGCTCAATTGAGTTTTTCTCTTCCTCATAGATAAAGCTTGCCACTTCAGGCGCTAAATAAAGGTTTACCTTTTTGCCCTCTTCTTTCCTACAAAAACTTAGAAGTTCTCTCAGTACTTCATAACACACTGTGTAACGGGATTTTACATATCCGGCGCCATCACAATTCGGACACACCTCGGTAAGCATATCGACAATATTATGCCTTGTTCTTTTCCTCGTAATCTGTACGAGTCCAATTTCGCTTATAGGGTATGCAAATGTCTTTATCCTGTCTTTCTTGAGCGCATCGACAAGTGTTTGAAAAACCATCTCCCTTGATTCCTTACGCTCCATATCTATAAAATCGACAACAATAATGCCGCCGATGTTCCGCAAGCGAATCTGGTAGGCAATCTCCTTCACAGCTTCAAGGTTGGTTCTCAGTATCGTGTCCTCAAGGTCTTTCCTGCCGAGATATCGCCCTGTATTTACATCAATTACAGTCAAAGCCTCCGTGTAATCAAATACGATATAACCTCCGGATTTCAGCCATATCTTCTTTTGTGTAAGTTTAGCGACATCAATCTCTATCCCGAAAGCCTCAAAGATGGGATCTTTCTCACCGAAAAAGATCGCTTCGCATCCCTCTTCCGGCAAATATTCTTTTAAGAATTCCTTAATCTTTAAAAAAACTGGCTCGTCATCTACCATGATCTTTTTCAGGTTATGAGAATGCAGGTCCCTGATAACCCGTAAAATCATGCCAAGATCCTGATGCAGGATTGAAGGCGCCCGCACGTGTTTTGCCTTGTTTTGTATGTTCTCCCATATTTTCTGGAGAAAATTAAGGTCGCTTGCCAGCTCTTCTTCATTTTTTCCTTCAGAGGCTGTTCTTGCTATAAGGCCGAATCCTTTAGGGCAAATTTCTTTCAATACACTTGCAAGCCTTTTTCTCTCCTCCTCCTGCTCAATTCTTCTTGAAACTCCTATGTGTTGAGTCGACGGCATGAGTACAAGAAGCCTGCCGGGCAAGGTAACTTTAGAGGTCACACGCGTACCTTTCTGCCCGATGGGCTCCCTTGAAACCTGGACAATTATCTCCTGGCCATCCTCCAGAACTCCTTCAATCCTTTCGTTGACCTCAACCGATGGTGCAAAATCAGCGTCTTCATACTCTTCATACATAGCCCTGTCAAGCAGAATATCACCAACATAAAGAAAAGCCGATTTTTCAAGACCAACATCAACAAAAGCAGCGTCCATTCCCGGAACTATCCTTACAACCCTGCCTTTATAAATATTGCCCACCATATTTTTGTCGTTCTTCCTTTCAATGAAGAATTCAACGGGTACACCATTCTCCAGAAAGGCCATCCTGATTTCATTAAACGTCACATTAATTATAAGTTCAGATGCCATTGATTTTTCTATCCTCTATTTTCAAAATTCTTTTGAATGTTCCCGTTTGCCATAAATTCTTAATGCCCTTCCCCTTCCAGATATAAAAATGCTTATTTGCATTTGTTCGCCATTCGGTTATTTCTTCCATTTTTCTCTCATCATCAGATACGAGCATATAGGAGTATTCTTTTACCATATCTTTCAGGCTTCCCACAATAGCCTCGAGGACCTTTATCCCTCCCGGTAATTTTGCGTTTATATTTTTCAGGAGCGTCCCGGAATGTAAAATATCACTACCCGTTTCTATCTCCAACAACTCACACGTACTCTCTATACCAACAGGTATCGCATCCGACAAAGCAATTTTTGGAAGAGGATGGTATTTTCCGTGCATCTTTAATTGGATACCGGATGAACGCAATGCTCTTAATAAAATATTCATCGTGTCTATATGACCTATATACCGGGCATCGGCATATTTTGCATAACGGAAAGTAATCTTTTTATAAAACGCGAAAGTGGAATTGCGTATCGCGAATTGTCCATAAAGCTCGTTTTGTTCTTGTGTCCCGCATATATTCGGGGTTGTATCAATTTCTCCTGCTCCGGATTGTCCTGCCTTCGGCAGGATCAAAGCTTGCACACTTCGCGTTTCGCGCTTCGCATTTCGCATTTCGCCGGTTTTATCGCATCCTATACCGCACCCTTCACATCCATTATAACAATCACCGGTAACCTCTCCCTTTCCGGCCTTATTAAATTCATTGATTAAAAAATCATGGTCAATACCTGTATCGATAAAATCCCACGGCAACGGCATATCGGGATTCCTCCCCTTCAGGCATGTATGCATATCCATTTCATTTTCAGCAAACCACTCACGATATAAGTCCGGTCTGAAGAATTCGCCCCACGCTTCAAGTTTTACATTCCTGTCGGCAAGATATTCGAAAAGCGGCGCCAGCGCACCATCGCCCCTTGATATAATGCCCTCTATTATACTTGTTTCTACGTCCCTGTATTTCACTTTTACGGACTTTTTTCTTAATACGCCTTTAATCCTGAGTATTTTCTCTCTCAAGATATCTTTATCTTCCATGGGTAACCACTGGAACGGCGTGTGAGGTTTGGGAATAAAGGGAGAAATCGACAGATTTATATCAATTCCCGCCTTTTCAAAATGGGTAATTATCTCCTTAACAACATCCATATCTTCTTCTGTCTCCCAAGGGAAACCGATCATAAGGTATAATTTCAATCTTTTCCATCCACATCTTCTGAGCATGGGAAGTTGTGAAAACAAAGCATCCACACTGATATTCTTGTTAATACGGCATCTTATTTCAGGCGATGCAGCCTCAAGGGCAAAGGTAAAACCGGTTCGTGCAATACCCCCGATAGCGTTGATGGCATCATCATCGATACTTCCTATTTTTAGTGAAGGAAGCGATACGGAAATACCTTTATGATTGTTTTTAATATATGAGATCGTCTCAAAAAGAAAACTGTAATCACCGGAACTCAAAGAAAGCAAAGACACCTCTTCGAATCCGGTATTTTTAATTGCCATGTCTATGATTTCCGTTAACTTTCCAAAGGATCTTTCCCTGTAAGGCCTGTATCCGAAACCTGCAAGGCAAAACCTGCAACCGTTTCCGCATCCTCTCGATATTTCAATGTTCAATCTGTTGTGAATGCTGCCTACAACAGGTATGGGAGGACTCACGGCATGATAAGAATTATCAAGATTTTTAATGTATAAACGCTGAACATGCTCTTTTTTAAAAAGCGGTGAATAAACACCCTCCAGGTTGGCCAACTCTTTTATTATGTTCAGCCTGTCAAGGCCTTTGAGTTCTTTCATCATAGTTAATATATTAACGATTACATCGTCTGCCTCTCCAACCACAATAAGATCAAAAAACCTCTCAAAAGGCTTGGAGTTGAGCATTAACGGTCCGCCGCCTATTACAATCGGTCCCCCTCCCCTCTCTTCAGACCTTATTCTGATGCCGCCAAGCTTAAGCATATTAATCACATTTGTTACATTCAACTCATAAGACAGGGAAAAACCAACAAGGTCCATCTTGTACAACGGCGTCTTTGATTCGAGGGTAAAGAGCGGGTAATTGTTTTCTCTCAGATAGGAATCCATATCATCCCATGGCGCAAAACACCTTTCACACCAGACGTCTTCTACTGTATTGGCAAGCTCGTAGAGGAGAAAGTACCCGTAATAGGACATTCCCACTTCATATATATCAGGATAACACAAGGCAAAGCGGACAAGAACAGACTCGGAGTCCTTCATTGTCCCGTTAGTTTCTATGCCTGTATAACGGGCAGGCTTTGTGATATTGTCAGGAATAATTATCATAAGAGGTATTACAATTAATTAAGAATGAAGAGTTTTAAATGACCTGCCCGCAATATTTTTACTTTTTACGGATTTGCCGATTTTAATTCTTCATTCTTCATTTTTAATTGTTTATATGTGCTCCTTCATAATACCGGTCAGGTCATCCATAACCATTTTCTGTATACTTTCCAATGCCTTTTCGCTCACTGCCTCAAACCGCAAGACAAGGATGGGTCCGGTATTGGATGGTCTCACGAGCCCCCATCCATCATTGAAAACAACTCTGACACCGTCTATATCGATTACTTTGTATCTGGCCTTGTAATACTCGGTCAATTTTTTAACAACAAGAAATTTTACATCATCGGGGCAATCAATCCTGATCTCAGGTGTGGAGTACATTTTCGGCACATCTTTCAAATATTCGGAAAGAGGTTTGTCGCCATTACCCATAATTTCAAGTAACCGTAATGAGGCATAAACGGCATCATCATACCCGAAAAATTTGTCTGCAAAAAAGATGTGACCGCTCATTTCTCCGCCGAGAAGCGCTCCTGTTTGTTTCATCTTCTGCTTGATAAGAGAATGACCTGCCTTCCACATGATTGGAAATCCACCATGTTTTTCCACATCTTCATAAAGGTTTTTCGAACATTTCACTTCAGAAACAAAAGTTGCCCCTTTATGTCGTTTTAATACATCCCTTGCAAAAATTATCATAAGGTAATCACCCCATATGACATTCCCTTCATTGTCGATAACCCCTATCCTGTCAGCATCGCCGTCGTAGCCGATCCCCACATCGGCCCTTGAATCGAGCACTGTTTTTCTCAGGGTAACAATATTTTTTTCCACTGTAGGGTCCGGATGGTGGTTTGGAAAATGCCCGTCCATCTCACAGAAAAGCCCGATAACGTTCTGGCCCATCTCTTTCATAATAGGCAAAGCCACAACACCTCCTGTCCCATTACCTGCGTCAATAACTACGTTAAAGCTCTTATTCAATGAAATGTTTGTCCTTAAAAAATTGTAATAGTCTTCTACAATAGTCTCATATTCTTTAACGGAACCCTGCCCCTGCACAAACCTTTTTTCTTCAATAAGCTTTCGTATATATTGTATTTCTTCACCAAATAATGTTGCCTTTCCATACGCCACCTTAAAACCGTTCTGGTCGGCAGGGTTGTGACTTCCGGTTATCATGATCCCGCCATCAACTTCAAGATTGAAAAGAGAGAAGTAAAATAAAGGTGAAGGGACAACGCCAAGGTCAATTACATCGAGCCCGCTTTCCACCATACCTTCTACAACAAGGTCCCTGTAATGATCGGAGCTAAGTCTGCAATCCCTTCCTATGGAGGCATTCTTTTTCCCGTGCTCCGTCATATATGACCCGAATGCCCTTGCAATATTTTTAACAACATCATCTGTCAGGTCTTTTTCAACACCCCCTCTGATGTCATATTCTCTGAATATCTCCTTGTTCATAGCTTTTTACTCCTTTGTTCTTCTTAATTCAATTTTTACCGCATTTGTCATATCCATGCATTTGAGTTCGATTATATCGGGATTACCCCATTCCGGAGGAAACCCACCGCCAAACTGCAGCATTATGACATAAGGAAAAATATCATGGTAGAAAAAACCGCATAAACCGCCTGCACTATATCCGCTTAATTCCATCACATTACCCGTTTCGTGTCCTGCACTGCAATGCCCTTTTACCTCTTTTATTGTACCTGTTACCTTGTATCCGATTTTATTTTCAGACATAGGTAATCCACACCCCCTTCTTGTTTTTCTTACCATATGCAGACTGAAGCCTATAGTTGCCCACTTCTTTTTTCCGTTTTCCCGTTTACCTTCTGCTTCATGTTGCTGTATGCTGCATTTACGGTTCCACAAACACTGCACCGGCTATTGCAGAGTCCTCACCGAGTTTTGCCTTCTCTATCTTTAAGCCCCTGATAGATGCCGGCATGGCCCTTTTTTCCATCACACCTTTAACATCGTCAACAAAATAGCGTGTGCCATACACCACTCCACCACCAAGTATTATTACTTCAGGATTTAACAGATTTGCAATGCTTGCCATTGCAGCACCCATATATTCAATAACCTCACGCCATGCATATTCGCAATATTCATCCCCTGAAAGACAAGCATCTTCAATATGGCCTGCGTGCAATGTATCCACATTGCCGTCAATTATATCCCATATCTTACCTTTATAACCACCTTTTATTTGTTTCCTGACCCTTTCAATTATGTATGAACCGCCACAATATGCTTCAAAACACCCGGTATTTCCGCAGTTGCATCTATATCCGTAGGGATTGAGCGTAATATGCCCAAGCTCACCGCCTACATTTGTGAAACCCCTGTACAACTTCCTGTTTATTATCAGTCCGCCGCCAATCCCTGTCCCTACAAAAACACCAACCACATCATCGGGAACACCGTTTAAACCGAATTTCCACTCACCATAAGTTGCGGCATTAACATCGTTCTCAATGAAAGTCTCTATTCCGAATATCTTTTCAATATCCTGTTTTAACGGCACGTTATGCCACCCAAGATTTGGAGAAAATAGAATATTATGGGTCTGCTTATCTATCTGGCCTGCTGAAGCGATCCCTACCCTTTTAATATCATTTCTGCTTATTCCGCATTCCCTTAAAACATCATCCATCACATTTGCAACATCATCCCTGACGCACATATAGCTGTTCTTTGCATCTGTCGGTATCTTTGTTTTATGAATGATGTTACCCGTCTCATCGATAACACCGACTAAAATTTTTGTTCCGCCTATGTCTATACCAATCCGCATAATTAGCCTTTAGCTGTCAGCTGTTAGCTATTGCAAAAATCTTAAAGCTAAAAAGCTGATGCTGAACAATATTGAACTGTTCTCATTTTAATGCTTAAATAATATATGCGAATATGTAAAATCTCAAGGTAAAAAGGGGAAACAACATGGAAAAACAGTATGTCATTGATGAGATAACCGTTAAGAATACATGGCGGTTGTTCCATATCATGGCAGAGTTTGTAGAGGGTTTTGAAAATCTTGCCGATATCGAGCCTGCGGTAAGTATTTTCGGAAGCGCACGGTGCCAAAAAAATGATCCTGTTTACGAAAAGGCATTTAAACTGTCAAAACTCCTCGGCAAAAACGGATTTAATGTAATTACCGGCGGCGGCGGCGGCGTTATGGAGGCTGCAAACAGGGGCGCTAAAGAAGCCGGTGCAAAATCAATCGGAATAAACATCGAACTTCCATTTGAGCAGAAACCCAATCCCTATACAAATGTCAGGTTAAGCTTCCGGTATTTCTTTGTACGAAAAGTCATGTTTTTGAAATATGCCATGGCTTATATCATTATGCCTGGTGGATTCGGTACGCTTGATGAATGCTTTGAGGCCATTACCCTGATTCAAACAAAAAAGGTCAAGCCCTTCCCCGTTATTCTTGTTGATTCATCATACTGGAAAGGTCTTATAGACTGGATAAACGAAAATATGCTTTCGTCAAATAAGATACTTAAGGAAGATTTAAACATTTTTAAAGTTATGGACGATCCGGAAGAGATTGTTGAATATATCAAAAAATTTGTAATCCTTTGAAGATGTTGGAGCCTGAAGATATTTAACAACAAATATTGAAAAGCTGCTATTCTTCCAGCGTTATGGAATATTTATTTACAAAATGATCCGGATAATATGACATCTTTGTTTTTCTCAGTCCGGGCAAGCCAAGGTCCTGTTCCCTGTTCACATAAACGGCGTCCTGCATGGATTTTTCACAGAACCGTCGGTTAATAATCTGATATAATCCGGGAATTTCGGGGTCGGCCTTTTCTATATGCACCACAAAAGTTGTATCATTCAGCATTTCACCTACCGTAAACGCCATTATTTTGCCGTCGATTGTAATAACACCGCCTTCAACCCCGAGGATATCAAAATGTTCGAGTATTTCAAGGACTGCATCCCATTCACCCAACAGACTTAAGTCTTCTTCACAGCGACGCAACTGACACCATTTTTCCTGCAATTCAATACAAGCGTGTATATGCTTAGACGATAGTCGGCTATATAAAAATGGATAGGAGCGGAGTAACCGGTTTATGTGGTTTCGTTGTGAACGGTATCTGTTCCCCGAAAGTTGTGCAAGGTCATTTATTAAATAAACATAATCGAAATGATCCCGTGCTGTATTAATGGTGAGATGCCCTTCCCCTTCGAGCTCCGAGATAAGCCTTTCATCTGCCCTTTCAATACGGGGGTTATCCGCTTTTTTTTCTTCACGCAGCCATTCCAGAAGTTTAATGACGGCATTACGTCTTGATGCCGGGCCAACCGGCTGCATGGCGTAAATTGAATCCTCACTGTTCCGACATACGATCATCAACCAATCCTTCTTAAACAGAGCCCACTGAAATTTATAGTGTGTGCGCCATATAAAAAGATTTGTAAATGAGTATTCGGAGACTTCAGGCCGGTATCGTTTAAAAATATCCAGGAATATATCACGGTCGCCCAATTCAATGGGCCTGAAATAAGGAAATTCAGGAACTCCAAGCATTCTATAATTGAATATGAAATCCGTATGATTGTCAAATATAGATAGTTGCAGCAGCACAGTCATTCCCGTGAAAAGGGGATCCAACCATGCGCTTATTTATAAAGCGAGCGAGGGTAAAATGTGGTAGAATATGGCTTATAATGGATAGAACATAGTGCAAACATGAAAGCCGACATCCAAAAGGTTCACAAAAATGGAAATCAATAACCATAAAATCGATTTTATAATAAAATCCCTTTCAAACTACCTCCAGGGAAAGGACGTACCGCTAAGACTCTCGCTTGTGTCTTTTTTTTCGAGAGGCCATTTATTGATTGAGGATTTGCCCGGACTCGGCAAAACAACCCTCGCAATAGGTATTGCCAGATCGCTCGGTCTTACTTTCGGAAGAATCCAGTGCACCAGCGATTTGCTTCCAACTGATATTACAGGGTTATCCATTTACAACAAAAGCACCGGGGAATTCGTATTTCACCCCGGACCGATTTTTAACAATATCGTGCTCTGCGATGAGATAAACAGGGCTACACCAAAAACGCAAAGCGCACTCCTGGAGGCTATGGGAGAAAAACAGGTTACCATCGAGGGCAAAACATATAAGCTCCCGAGACTGTTTTCTGTTATTGCTACCCAAAACCCCGTTGAACAGTTCGGAACATTTCCCCTTCCCGAATCGCAACTTGACAGATTCATGATGAAAATAAGCATCGGGTATCCCTCCCGTGATGCAGAGAAGGAAATCCTTAAACTTGGGAGCAAACGGGAAGAGCTTTATACGATAGAACCTGTAATGAATAAGGAAGAGGTTGTCCGGATTCATGCAGATATAGAAGCAAATGTATACGTATCCGATAAGATTTTAGACTATACCCTTACAATCATAGAGGCAACAAGAAAGAACGGATACTTAACGGCAGGGCTTTCAACGCGCGGCGCCCTGACTCTCATAAGCACAGCAAAGGCAAATGCATATTTCCGCGGCAGAGATTTTGTTATTCCTGAAGATATAAAAGAATTATCCGGTTACACAATACCTCACCGTGTCCTGTTTAAAGAGGAGTATGAAACACTCGATAAAAAGGAGATAATACAATCTTTAATAGAGGCAATACCCACCCCGGCGTAATAAAAATCACAAAAGCAGGTTTTCTGTATATCCTTTTGACAATACTGCTGGGCGTCTCTGCAGTCAATACGGGCAATAACCTCATGTACCTGATTGTTGCAGCCCTTCTCGGCTTCATGGGAATTTCAGGTTTTTTCGGTAAAAATAATTTACAAAAAATTTCAGTTGTAATTGAGTTTCCACAGGAAATATTTGCAAACAAAGACTTTCCTGTGAAAATAACGCTTAAAAACAAAAAACGGCTGTTGCCGGTATTTCTTCTAAGGCTGCACGTAGCCGAACAGTCTGTGCTTTTCCCGTTTGCAGACGTTAAAAGTGAAACAGTAAAATATATGGAAACCGCTTTCAGCAAGAGAGGTCAACATATAATAAAGGATATATACATAAGTTCCGTGTTCCCCTTTAATTTTTTTACAAGATTCAAGGGTCTCGACAATGCATTTGATTGCGTTGTCTTTCCTGAATTAAAAAAATGCGACCTTATCACGCTTTACGAAAAAGGAAGAAGGTTAAAGGGCGAGAAGGCATCCGATAAAACAGGTTTTGAATCCGATATCGTTTCCATACGGGAATATGTATACGGCGACCCTTTAAAATACATTAACTGGAAGGCAACTGCAAAGACCGGTGCACTAAAAACAAAAGAGCTCTCGTCGCTCTTGCATCAGCCCATCACAATAGATTTTGACAAGGTAATTATAAAAGATCTGGAAGAAAAGATCTCCTGCATCTCCTATTCTATAATTCAAATTCTTAAAAAGAATATGCCTATAGGCCTCAGGATAAACGACAGATTATATGAACCGGGAACTTCTCATGGCCATAAGATAAACATGTTGAAAGAACTGGCGCTTTATCAGCGGTGAAGCGGGCAAGACCGTGAAGCGTCATGTCCATCCGCTGTCGGGATTAAACCGTACGTGAAGCGTGGAAAAACAAGATCCGAGGAACGAGATACGGGTTTTTTGTGGATGGTGAATAGGAACATGGATCAGGGATCAACAAACCCCGAATTACGGATTACAAATTACGGATTACAAATTCGGCAATCAACAATCAACATCGAGACCATCGTCAAGATTATAACCTACATGGTCGGGACTTTAGGGTTTATGTCCGTATTCAGGCACATTGATGTTCCTTTTGATATTGCATTTTTATCACTCTTTTGCCTTTCCCTGTATTTTGAATTCAGCAAGAAGTTCTATATCCCCCGGTGGGCGTTAAATTCTATCTCTCTGCTGGTCATATTCTTTTCTTTTTACCGGTTCAAACTTGGCGACCTTGTAACACAGATTATCGAAGCCCTTTTAATCCTCCTTGCAATCAAGTTTTTAGAAGAAAAAAAATTCAGAGATTACATGCAGATTTACACAATAGTCCTGTTTCTACTTGCAGGTCTCGGGCTGCTTTCCCTTGATATAACCTTCATCGTGTATCTCCTCGTGCTCGTTTTTCTTCTCGCAACCTCCATTGTTTTGCTCACATACTATTCTCAGGATCCCAATTCAGTTTTTACAAAAGATATCGTATTAAAGATAGTTCTCAAATCCATGTATATACCATTGGCCGCCATACCTGCGGCCGTCCTTATGTTTATGATACTGCCGCGTACGCAATATCCCCTCTTTCATTTCCTTAACAGGGCCGACAAAGCAAAAACAGGCTTTACAGACAGCGTGAGGCTCGGCGTTGTTTCAAATATCCAGGAGGATTCAAGCGCCATATTGAGGGTCAGCATGGAAAAAATTGAAGATAACGCCCTTTATTGGCGTGGCGTTGTCCTTGATTATTTTGATGGAGTATCCTGGAGAAGTTCATCAAAAGATACGGCTTCAATGACGTTTCCCGCTGTATCAAAAGGGAAAAGCGTCAGGCAGGTTATTTACCTTGAGCCATATGAAAACAGGTATCTGTTTGCGCTTGATAAACCGGCTTATATATTTTACAGAGGCGTAAGGAAATATGACGATTTTACATTTGCTTCCACGGGTTATATTGAAAAAAGGATAAGGTACGAAGCTGTTTCGCTCATTACCGACACAATCATAGAGGATGAAGTTGATGAAAGCAAATATCTCCGGATACCTGAACATTTATCTCCGGAAATAGCAAAACTTGTCAAGCAGATTGCCATTCACAAAGATGATGCCGGGAACATACAATCCGTTTATGCATTTCTGAATGACGGTACGTATAAATACTCCCTGAAAAATCTTCCAATCACAAAAAATCCCCTCGAAGATTTTCTTTTTCTGGCCAAATTCGGCAATTGCGAATATTTTGCCTCTGCCTATGCCATAATGCTTCGTCTTGCCGGTATCCCTTCGAGGGTTGTAGGCGGTTATAGGGGTGGCTACTACAATGATGTCGGCGGATATTATTTGGTGCCGCAAAAAAATGCCCATGTATGGGTCGAAGCGTATATACGACAGAAAGGTTGGGTCCGCATGGATCCGACACCTGCAACACTTGATAATTTTGCATCCCTTATGAAGGGAGACATATTTTTCAGAATGAGCGTTTTGCTCGATACCATCAACTATTACTGGTATGCAACAGTAATTAACTATAATTTTGAAAAACAACTCTCGATCTTTTATTCACTGAAATCGGGGATTAAAAAACCCGGCTTCAAACTATCCTTTAACAGGGCTGAAATTGTAAAATACCTGATTATTATCCTCGCCCTGGCAGGAATTGTGTTCGTTATGTGCGCCGCTGTCAGGCATGATACCTCTAAAGAAAAGAAGCTTCTTTCTTCATTTCAAAAAGCCATGGGAAAACATGGCTATAAAAAGTCTAAATCCCAGGGGCTTGAAGAATTTCTTCTGAACATTAAGCAAGATAAAATCAGGGAACCTGCTCACAGATTTGTAACGGAATTCGAAAAAATATATTTTAAAGATAAGGAGTTTACGTCTATAGATCTGGTGGAATTGAAGAAAATTATCAGACAAATTACCCGCTTTTAAACACCAAGGTAGGCTGTCCTTACATGTTCATTATTGAGTAATGATTCTCCTGTCCCATGGAGCACTATTCTCCCATTTTCCATTACATAGGCACGGTCGGCTATTGCGAGTGTCTGTTTTACATTCTGTTCCACAATCAGCACCGTAACGCCCTCTTCTTTAATTCTTTTTATAACACTGAATATGTCCCTGACAAGTATAGGAGACAGGCCAAGAGATGGTTCATCAAACATTTGGAGCTTCGGTTTTGACATAAGTCCCCTGCCCACTGCAAGCATCTGCTGTTCCCCGCCGCTTAGTGTCCCGGCAAGCTGCCTCTTACGTTCAAGGAGTCTCGGAAATAACTCAAACACGAGTTGTTTTGTTATCTCACGGTCATTTTTCGCCTCTTTTTTTAAAGAACCCATATCAAGATTTTCTTCAACGGTCATCTCCACAAAAAGTCTTCTTGCCTCCGGAACATGAACTATTCCGGTCTCTATCAGCTTGTACGGCTCTATTTTATGAATAGGAATATCATTAAAAAGTATTTCACCCTTTCTGGGTCTCAATATACCTGAGATTGTCTTTAAAGTTGTTGATTTCCCGGCGCCATTTGCACCAATAAGGGCTACAATCTCACCTGGTCTAACCTCAAAAGATACATCCCAGATTACCTGGACATCACCATAAAAAACATCAATATTTTTGATCTCAAGCATTGTGCGCCTCCCCCAGGTAAGCTTCAATTACTATCGGGTCGTGACCAATCTCTGAAGGCGCTCCCTCCGCTATTTTCTGACCATAATTAAGCACAACAATTCTGTCGGAGATTGACATAATTACCTTCATGTGATGTTCGATAATCAGTATGGTTATGCCTTTTTCCGTTCTTATCTTATTCACGATTTCTATCTGCTCGTTTATTTCTGTCGGGTTAAGTCCTGCAAAAGCTTCATCAAGCAGGATTACCTCAGGCTGTGTAGCAAGTGCGCGGGCAATCTCAAGCCTTTTTCTTTTGCCAAGGGGCAGACCTTTTGAGATAAGCATTCTGTCATCATAAAGCCCTGCAAATTGAAGAACTTCATTGGCTATTTCCTCTGCACGGATCTTGCTTTTTGTCCTTATGAAGGCAGAGGCTATAACATTATCAAGTGTAGACATCCTCTGTAAGGGGCGGACTACCTGGAATGTTCTTGCAACCCCCAGCTTGCATAGAACGTGAGGCTTCAGGTGTGATACCTTTTGCCCTCTTAAAAAGACATTCCCCTTGGTAGGCGGATAAAACCCGTTGATAACATTGAACATCGTTGTCTTGCCGGCGCCATTTGGCCCGATAAGGGCAAGGATTTCACCCTTATTCAATGTAAAGGAAACATCTGTAAGTGCAGCGAGTCCTCCGAACTGCTTGGAGACGTTTTTCACTTCAATAAGACTCATGATGACGCCCCCTTTCTTCTGAACGGCTTAAGCAGTTTACGAAAATCTCCCACAATACCATTCGGAAGGAACATAATGATAAGGATCAGTATAATACCGAATATTGTTTGATGCGCAGCGCCGATATAGGGCAATGAACGTATTTCTTCAGCAAGGAAGACCATTATGACCGAACCGACAATGGGCCCCCAGTATGTAGCAGCGCCTCCAACCATGACAACCATGACAGTAGCAATTGATACCTCAGAGAGCGGAAATACCATAGACGGGTCAATATACCCCATATAATTCATATAGAATGCACCTGCAATACCGGTCAGGACACCGCTCAGGCAAAGAGAGATTGTTTTATAAAATGTTGTATCAATCCCAAGAGACTCCGCAGCATCCTGATCCTCCCTGATTGCAACAAAATAGTAACCAAGTTTCGATTCCATAACCAACTTAATCAGTATATAGGTTCCGGCAGCGATCAGCAATATGACATAAAAATACCACGTTTTATCAACCCATGTCCTTTCCCTGAGCATAATGCCCATGTTGCCCTTGGTAAAATCAACAAGATTTTCCGCCGCTACTCTGCAAAATTCTCCAAGCGCAAGGGTTGCAAGGGCAAAATAGGCGCCTCTCAGACGAAGGCAGATATACCCGATGACAAGCGATAGCGCTGTGAGTATCACTACACAAACCGGCATCCCCCACCACGCAGATATTCCAAGATGCTGATAAAGAATTCCGGCGGTGTATGCGCCAAAACCAAAAAATGCAGCATGACCAAAAGAAACCTGGCCCGTATAACCGCCAAGGATATTCCATGCCATGCCTATTACCGACCACATCAAGACAAGTATAAGGATGTGCATAACATACGTGCTGAGGCCTGCGAACGGTATAATGCAAAGTATTGCAAGGATTATCAGAGGCAGGAACTTTTTCATTTTCCTAACCTCCATTTTCTGAGGATGGATGCCACACCGCCGGGCAAGAACACAAGGGCTGCCACGAATATGGCAAATCTTCCGGCAGGCGCCCACCCCATCCCGATGTAGGTGGCTGTCATAGATTCAAAAATACCAAGGATTAATCCCCCGATAAGTGCCCCGTCTGTTGAGCCCATACCTCCAATAACTGCTATAACAAACCCTACGTTTGTAAATTGTTTACCCAAGGCGGGGTAAAGGTAATATATAGGGAGAAAAAGGCAACCGGCACATGCCACAAGGATCAGCCCGATGCCAAAGGTCACCATCCTCACCCGGTTTACATTCACGCCCATAAGCAGCGCCGCATCAAGGTCCTGCGAGGTCGCCCTGATGGATTTACCTGTATCCGTCTTTGTGAGAAATATCCATAAGCCTATTGTAATAATAGCGGCAAGTATAAAAGATATTGTCCAGGGCATGGAAAGGGACAGTTCTATCGGAGAATTCCTCCAGTAATCAGTAAGATACCATGCGCTTGAGGCATAACTTACCGGCGTAGAACGATAGTTCCCTGTAAAAAATACGGTTGCAAGGTTCGAGAACACCATGGCCAGGCCGACTGTAAGTATGACCTGATTGTGGGGCAATATAGATTCTACCTTCATTACAGGCGTTAAAAGGTATTTCTGGATACCGAGCCCGAAAAGAAACATCGCAGGAGCGGCAATAAAAACCGACAGGTAAGGGTCTATGCCAAACATTGTGAACATCCAGTAGGCAATATACATGGCAATCATCATGAAATCGCCATGGGCAAGGTTGATGACCCTCATAACGCCCATAATGAGCGCCATACCAAGGGCGATCAAGGCATATAGCCCCCCTAACAAAAAACCCGATATAAGGGTCTGCAAAAACAGTTCAAGCTGAGCCATCAATCCCCCCCTCTTTTATACTACTTTCTGTCTCTCCACTTTGGTATGGGATATACGTATTTTGTGCTCGCATATTTTGCAGGCCAGATAGTTTCATGCTTTCCCTTAATAACCTGCATGACAAGCGTATCCATGAAGTTCTGGTTTGTATAGCCGTCCTTGTCCTCAAATTTTACCGGTCCAAAGGCTGTCATCATGTTAGTTGCTTTAAAGGCCGCACGAATATCGTCTGCCTTCAAGGATTTTGCCCTCTCAAGGACATCTTTTATAATATAAAGGGCGGAATATGCCTCCGCGCCATGGTAAGAGGGATAATCCTTATAGAGTTTTTTGTATTTTTCAGCATACTCTTTTGCCCCTGTATAGGCTACTTGAGGACTCCAGAGGGTCGCCGTCATGACAAGTTCTGAAGCCTCTTTCGCGTTCTGTATAAACTCAGGGATGGCAAAACCTGCAGCTCCTCCGGCATAAAGGTTTGCGTCAATCCTGAGCTCTTTTATCTGCCGCATAAGCAGCGCCGCGTCCATAACATACGAAACCATATATATCACATCAGGTTTTGCTGCTTTTACTTTTGAGAGTATCGGCTTGAAATCAACAGCACCTTTTTCATACTGTTCTTTAACAAGGACCTTCATTCCTACTTTTTGCGCCTGTTTCACCATATCTTCTGCGCCGGAGGTGCCGAAGTCCGAGCTTTCATAAAGTATTGCAATTGTCTTTGGTTTTACGACCTCTTTCAAAAATGACATGAATCCTGTTGCATAGTATGCATTCGTGGGGTTCATACGGAATACGTATTTGTATTTTTGCTGGGTAATGTCATCGGTTGCGCCTGTAACAACCATATAGGGAACCTTTCTCTCTTCCGCTACCGCTGCAACGGCCTTGGAACTGGAAGAACTGTATTCACCGAATATAACAGGCTGTTTTTTTACATCAATTAACCGTTCTACAATTGAGCGGGATACCTCCGGTTTACCCTGGGAGTCCTCAAATTCCAGCACTACCTTTTTACCCTTAATGCCTCCCTTTGCATTGATCTCCTCCATGGCAATTTCATATGATTTTTTCTCTATTTCGCCAAATTTAGCATTTGTTCCGGTAAGCGGCAACGGGATACCAAATTTTAATACGTCCTGCGCAAACGCTTGAGGCGCAAAAAGACTCAATAAAAATAAAAATATTACAGTTACCGAGAAACGTTTCATGTGTTCCTCCTTAGTTTTTAATAAATTTTGTTTTGTACCGAAAGGGTCTGATAGACAAACCTCTCAAAAAAAACTCCCCATATTGCCTTTAAATCATGTATGTCTTTAATAATATCTTGCAATTTTTTTGTCAATAGAAAAAAAACGGCATTTTCAAAATATTGTATACAGAGGATAATGTCACAAAAAATGCTGACATCGGTCGATATGGAATCCCACCGGTCCATTATCGGGGCATTCATCCATAATGCTTCACAGAAGATTCGGACTTGAAGTCTTCACCCTAAAGCAAGAGCTTTTTCCCATACTCCGGGCAGGACAATAATCATGCCTGATTCTTAATCGCCGCCCTTCAATTCATAAGTACAGTGTGGACAACGGGGTTTTTTGACAGGAATAGCGGTAAAACGGTAAGAACATTCTTTGGTGGTTGGAACTGGGAGTGACGCTTCAGGCTGACGTTTCAAACGATTAATCTGGCGGATCAGCAAGAAAATGGCAAAAGCAACGATGACAAAATCAATCAAGGTGTTAAAGAATATGCCATAATTGATAGTAGCTGTACCCACAGCCCTTGCCTCTGCAATGGTGTTATATGATTTTCCGGAAATGTTAATGAAAAGGTTGGAAAAGTCCATTTTGCCGAGGAGAATCCCGATGGGCGACATCAGGGTATCACTGACAAACGAACTCACGATCTTACCGAATGCTGCATTGATAATAATGCCTACACCGTATCAAATACATTCCCTAATTGTTACGGAAACAAACAAGCTTTGCAATGAAAAATCGTAAACAATTTAATACGTGCAAAATTATTTGCAATAAACATTATATGGATATAGAATAGTCAACAACAAAGACTTCTAATAATTTTTTACATAAAGGATTAAAATTGAATAAGAATGATACGAACTCACGGCAGGTGCTCAATATTATCGAATTTCTCCCTGATGCCACTCTTGTTATTGACAAAGACAAAAAGGTCACGGCATGGAACAGAGCAGTAGAAGAAATGACGGGGATGAAAAAGGCGGATATGCTCGGAAAGAATGATTATGCTATCCCGTTCTATGGCGAGAAGAGACCGATGCTTATAGACCTTGTGTTTGAAGATGAAGAAAAAGTAAAAAAGTTCTATGATATTGTAAGAAAGAAAGATAATACCCTCTATGCTGAAGGATTTGTTCCCATGGTAAGGGAGGGTAAAGGTGCTTACTTCTGGGGTATCGCCTCACCGCTTCTTGATGATGAAGGAAATGTCATTGGCGCTGTTGAATCGGTTCGGGACATTACCGAACAGAAAAAGGTGCAGGAAGCCCTGCGTGAAAGTGAAAAGAAATATCGTAACATTTTTGAAAATGCTGTCGAAGGTATTTTTCAGAGTACCCCTGAAGGTCGTTTCATCAATGCCAATCCCGCCATGGCACAGATGTTCGGCTTTAGTTCTCCGGAGGAGATGATTAAGTCCATAACAAGTATTGATTATCAGTACTATGAAAATCCGGAGCGTCGGGCAGAGTTTAAAAGACTCATTGATATCCATGGAATCGTTGAAGGCTTTCAATTGCAGGCATTTCGTAAGGACGGCAGCAAGATATGGATCTCTGAAAATGTCAGGGCGGTGAGAGATGAGGAAGGAAATCTCCTGTACTATGAAGGCACCGTAGAAGATATTACAAAACAGAAACACATAGAAGATGAACTCCGCTATTCGGAGGCTGTTTACAGGACTATCTTCGAAAATACAGGAACACCCATGGTAATAATAAATGAAGACATGACAATTGTTCTCTGCAACAGGGAATGGGTTAAGCTTTCAGGGTATTCAAAAGAGGAAACCGAAGGCAAAAAAAGCTGTATGGAATTTATTCACAAGGAAGATTTGAAACGCGTGTGCGATTATCACTACAGGAGAAGAAAAGAACCTGCCGACGTTCCGAGACAATACGAATTCAGATATATAGACCGTTACGGTAATACCTATAATATGATAAATACGGTAGCCATGATACAAGGCACAATGGTGAGTGTGGCTGCTCAGCTAAACATTACCGATATTAAAAGTGCCGAAGAGACTCTCCGTTATACCACGGAGAAGCTCAGAAAAGCATTAACAGGCACCATCCAGGCTATGTCGCTTACCGTAGAGACAAGGGACCCCTATACCGCAGGCCACCAGAGGAGGGTTGCCAACCTTGCCCGTACAATCGCCAAGGAGATGGGGCTATCGAATGATACCGTTGATAATATCCGCATGGCAGGCAGCATTCATGACATAGGGAAGATTTCAATTCCGGCGGAGCTATTGGCTAAGCCCACCAGACTGATTGACATAGAAATGAGTCTAATAAAAGTTCACTCCCAGTCAGGATATGACATATTAAAAGATGTTGATCTACCTTATCCCATAGCAAAAATAGTCCTCCAACACCATGAACGGTTGGATGGCTCAGGCTACCCTCAGGGACTTAAAGGTGATCAAATTCTCCTTGAATCAAAAATCATTGCAGTTGCAGATGTAGTGGAAGCCACAGCTTCCCATCGTCCTTACAGGCCGGCCCGCGGAATAGATGCCGCCCTTACTGAGATAGAAAAGAACAAAGGCATATTGTACGACCCCGAGGTAGTGGAGGCATGCCTTAAATTGTTTCGTGAGAAAGGATTTAGCTTTGAGTGAGAGTCAAGATTACAGCGATTGAGAAACATGATTCCAGCTATTTTTCTATCGCCGTAATCTGCATTTTATGTCGCCGTGATCGTTTCAACTGTGAACCCGTGAACCATACCTTAAAACCCATACCAAAAAGTTGAATTTAGTGTTAATAAAGAGTAACATAAAGCGCTGAAAATGAAACCGCCTGATTCAACACAATCTTCTTCAAAAAAAGATTTGATAATCCATGATGCAAAAGGCGTTATCAAGTCTCTCGGGCTTGTCTTTGGCGATATCGGAACAAGCCCTATCTATACCTTAACGGTAATTTTTATTCTCCTGAAGCCAACCTATGATAATGTGATCGGAGTTTTGTCGCTTATTGTCTGGACACTGACGATCCTTGTTTCCGTTGAATACGGATGGCTTGCAATGAGCCTCAGTGAAAAGGGCGAAGGTGGCACAATTGTTCTAAGAAGTATCCTTTTACGGTACCTTAAAAAAAGCAGACATGCAGTATTTATAACAATTCTCACTTTCATAGGTGTTTCTCTCCTCTTTGGCGATGGTGTTATTACCCCTGCCATAAGCATACTCAGCGCTGTAGAAGGCATCCTCTTAATCCCGGGCTTTAAAGAAACAAAACAAATGACATTGATAATCATTGCAAGCATTATTGCCTTTTTGCTTTTCATATTTCAGAAAAAGGGGACGGAAAAGGTCGCGGGAGCCTTCGGGCCATTGATGTTTCTCTGGTTCCTTTCGATCGGCATATCAGGCATCATATCCATTATTGATGTTCCGTCTGTCTGGAAGGCCATTAACCCGTATTATGCATTCAAATTTCTTTATCAGAACGGCCTTGCAGGTTTTTTTGTGCTCTCGGAAGTCATCCTTTGCGCTACCGGAGGCGAAGCCCTTTATGCCGATATGGGACACCTTGGACGTAAACCGATAATCAGGGCCTGGTATTTTGTCTTTATCTCACTGCTGCTCAGTTATCTCGGTCAGGGCGCATTTATTTTAAAACACCCGGGCGGTAGCTGGAACGCCCTCTTCAGCATGTTGCTTAACCAGTCAATTATACTTTATATACCATTTCTTATTCTCAGTATTATTGCCACGGTTATTGCTTCCCAGGCTATGATAAGCGGCATGTTTTCGATTGTCTATCAGGGAATCAACACACGATTGATGCCTATGTTCAAGGTCGAATACACCTCAACAGAAATGAGATCACAGATTTATATCGGATTTGTAAACTGGTTTCTTCTGATAGCAGTGCTTTTCATTATATTCCTGTTCAAAGAATCCAATAATCTTGCTGCTGCTTATGGCCTTGCCGTAACCGGCACTATGACATTGACGGGCATCACGATGATCATGATATTCTATTCGAGAAAGGAAACCGTTAAAGCACTTATTGCCTCTTTTGTCACCCTCGTCGATTTCGCCTTTCTCATTTCCAATACGGAAAAATTACCCAACGGGGGATACTGGTCGCTTATCATAGCAGCAATCCCTCTGAGCATAATCCTGATATATACCGCAGGCCAGAGAAAACTTTACCGGTCAGTGCGCCCATTAAAACTGGATGTTTTTCTTGTAAGCTACAACCAGTTATATCAAGAGTTGAATAAGATAAAAGGCGCCGCTCTCTTTTTTGCACGTGATGTAAAAAAGATTCCTTCTTACATTGTTCATACGATGTTCATGAACAACATCATTTATGAAGATAATATCATCGTTTCCATCGTTACAACGGATGAGCCTTTCGGCGTCAATGGTTTTTTTAAGGAAAAAATTGCTGATGGGCTAAGGATTTTTGAAATTCAGATGGGATATATGGAGGTTGTAGATATTGAAGAAATACTTAAAGAGGCCGGAATCGTCGAAAAAGGTATCTTTTACGGACTTGAAGAGATTGCCACACATCACGTCATATGGAAGGTATTTTCCATATTTAAAAGGCTTGCGCCTCCATTTGTACAGTTCCACGATTTGCCGCCCAATAAACTTCACGGCGTTATTACAAGGATAGAAATGTAATAATCCAGGCGGGTACAATCTATTTGAATTGAGCGTGTCCCAGCCTGGAGTGCATACGATATTTCAGATCAAATTCAACAGGTACATCCCCTGCCATACCCGTTACCTTTTCCTTGATAAAAGGGATGTCTTCATTCATATGAACTGCACCTTTAACCGTAAGGCCATATTCTACAAGCCCCTCTTCCTTGAATTTCACATCAAGCGACGACACATAAAGATCGGGATTCGTCACGATATCCGCTTTTATTTTAGCAGCTAGTACTTTCAATTCAAGCACCTTCCTTGATTTTGCGGTATTAAAGATATCTCTCTTCTTCAGTTCTTCTATGATAATCGGAACTATCTCGTCATAGGCCTGAATGCTTGTATCAAAGATCATGTCATACTGCGTCAGGTCATCCCATGCAAAGCCATATGTTAGATATACAGCCCCGGCCATCTCTTTATCCGCCTTTTCGATAAGCCATTGGGCGTTCTCGCTGTTTGTGTCTTCCCATTGCACAATTCTGTCTATCCTGGTCTTCAGGGGCGCTCTTGTGCGAACCCTGAGTACATGGGGGATACCCTTGAGGAGAAAATTTCCTCCCCTCCCCATAATTACAGTATTATCGCTTAAGGCATAATTGAGGATGTTAAACTGTATAAGTGAAACATACCCCCTGAAAGACCATTTGAACCGCTCCCAGATATTCGGATTGTTCTCATCAAAATATTTTGCAAATTCTTCCCACTGGACGCCTACCTTTTTTATGTCTTCAAGAATACGCCCCCTGTCAATATATTGATATCCTGTCTGGCGCGCAACCTCCCGACCAATTTCTTTCCCGCCGCTTCCATATTCCCTTGCAATGGTCAATACTGCCATATGTACCCCCTTTTATTTTGCGAATGGAATAACCCATATGAGCATAGCCGGTATGTAACAGCAAATAAGGGAAATAACAACATAAGGTACCGTGATGCCGAGAAATTCTTTCAGGTTTACCTTCCTTTGGTCTTCCTTCTCACCGAGGTTCTTCGCGACAAATAATGCCGGTGCGCCCGCAACGGTAAGGTTGCTTCCCAATGTGCCTGCCCAAAGAAGCATCCAGTAGAGAGGCCATGGATTTATTCCAGTATCTTTAGCAAGATCTCTTATGACATAAAGCATGGTAAGGATATAGGCGTCGTGTTCCACTATGCCCACAATAGGAGCTGTTACCCAGTAAAGTACAGTGCTTCCGACAATAAGGCTCTGCTGAATTAACGGCGTGATCGCATTGGATACCAGTTTTATTACGCCTGCGTGTTCCAGACCTCCAACCAGGGCAAAGAGGGAAACATAGAAAAAAACCGCTCTCCAGTCGAGCTCGGAGAGAACCTGTTCAACATTGGGAATTTCGATGGTAAAACGTTCCTTAAAAACTTCAAAAACGAGGATGATCGAGATGGCGCCCCACATGGCAATAAACCCGAGGGTATAACCGAATATGGGCCGAAGAGCCATAGCAATGATTGTAAGCAAAAATATGCTGCAAGCTATTATTGCAAATGGTTTGTCCTTAATATGGTCAAGAGGTTTTTCCCCGGCCATGGATGCAACATCCATTCTGATGTCCTTATACTTTCTCGAAAACAGCCAGTAAAAATATGCGCATGTAAAAACGTATGAAATGCAGAGAATAAAAAAAGATGAAGGCCGTCCCATATACCATATGAAACCGCTGAATTCAATGCCTGAAACGCTGTGGAGCATCTGGGGAGGCAAATCGCCAAGCAGCATGGCGGTGCCCATAAAGTTTGCGCATAAGCCGACAAACATAACCGGTGCAAAGGCGGGAAATTTAAATCGCCGACATGCATGAAAAACAACCGGGGCAAACATAAGGACAACTACAACGTTATCGATAAGCATGGAGACAAAGCCTGCAAGCGCGCCGAGCACAGTTACAAAAATCGCGACGTTACCTTTTGACATCCTTAAGATGATAGCTGCTAAAAAATCCGGCACACCTGATTTTCCGAAGTAGCCCGATATGATCCATATACTGAGGAGTATGGCTATTACATTCCAGTCAACAATTTTAAACGCATCAATGTCACTGTAAACTCCGAAAAAGATCATAAAAATGATCCCCATGAGCGCCGCAATAACACTATCAATCCAGCCTGTAATAACAAGAACTATACTGGCGAGAAAAATGACACATGCCGCTACTTGCAGAAAATCCATCTCCATGTACCCCCTGAACTTTTATTATACAGCTTCTTTAAAAAATAGGGGCGGGAGGATTTCCCCCGCCCCTGAATGATTCTGTGTAAAAAACACCGTTTCTTTCATGTATAATGGGTCGCTTAAATGATTCCCATGCCTTTTAACACGGAGAGCATGACCGCTGCCGCCATAACCGAACCGACCTGACCGCCTGCATTGGCGCCCATTGCATGCATAAGAAGAAAATTTCTTTTATTGTACTTCTGGCCTTCCCTCTGGACAACACGGGCAGACATAGGGAACGCTGAAATCCCTGCTGCACCGATAAGGGGGTTTACCTTTCCGCCCGTTATATAGTACAAGATCTTCCCGAAAAGCACTCCGCAGACCGTATCAAGGCATATGGCCAGCAGCCCGAGACAAAGGATGATGAGTGTTGTGGGTTTTACAAATTCCGGTCCGCTCATGGTAGCGCCGATTGATATGCCAAGGAGCAAAGTAACGATGTTTGAAAGCTCATTCTCTGCACATTTTGTAAGCCTGCTCACGGCACCCGACTCTTTCATAAAATTTCCAAGCATGATCGTTGCAAGAAGCGGCAACCCCTTAGGGGCGATGAGACCGCCGACAATCGTTATAATTACCGGGAAAAGGAGTGCTGTGGTATCTGAAACCGTCTTTTGGTGTGTCTTCATTACGGTTTCACGTTCTTTCTGCGTGGTAAGCATCTTCATTATAGGCGGTTGAAGCACGGGAACAAGCGACATGTAAGAATACGCCGCAACCGACACAGCCCCAAGGAGATGCGGGGCATACTGGGATGCAACATAGATAACAGTCGGCCCGTCACACGCGCCGATAATGCCTATCGTCACAGCGTCCTTATAGGGAAAATTTAATACAAGGGCAAGAAGAAGTGTCAAAAATATGCCGAATTGACCGGCTGCACCGAGAAGAAACGTATAAGGGTTTTCCAGAACGGGCCTGAAGTCGGTCATAGCCCCTATCCCCACAAAAATGAGCAGTGGGAATAATTCAGTAATAATGCCCATATCATAGATAATCCTCAAAAAACCTTCTTTTTCCATTAGATCGGCAAGAGGGACATTTACAATAATACAGCCGAAACCGATCGGAACGAGAAGCAACGGCTCGAAATCTTTTTTAATGCCAAGATAAAGGAGAACACCACCGATTATCATCATTAACACATTTGACCAGTGAAGCGCCGCACATCCCGCCACAAGTCCGGATAAACCGCTTAATATTGCATCAACCATCTAACTTCCCTCCTTCCCTTTTAATCTTCTTTTTTGTACGGAAAAATCTTTTTCAAAGCTGACATGATAAAACTGAAAAGAATAAGGGTTACGATTGTTCCGCCCATCCCGACTATAAGCATGGTTAAGCCGAACGTCCATTTATCCATCATGGGCCTGCCTCCTTAAAGGTTTTTTTATTTCGTATTTCATATAATTACCGGAGATATATTGTCAAGAGAATATTTTCACAAAATGGATTTCTTGTATAAGCTAATTTAGGCTTATTATCATTCATGTAGCAATCAGGTAATTCCTGATTTTCATCTTCGAAAAACCTGAGGGAAACTGCCGTCCGGCATGAATTAATTACGGTTCGAGGGAGGTAAGGCCTTCCCTTATGGCATATTTGGTCAATTCTGCAATACTGTGAATGTCAAGTTTTTCCATGATCTGCTGACGGTGAGTCTCTATAGTTTTAACACTCACATTCAGAAATACGGCTATCTGTTTCGTTGATTTGCCTTCTGCAATGAGCTGGAGAACCTCTCTTTCTCTTGCAGTGATTTTCGTAAAAACAGTTTCCTCGCTCTTCGGCAGAGAGACAATATATTCTTTGATAACCACATCCGTTATTTTCGGACTTAAATAAGGCTGTCCTGCCATAACCGTTTTTATAGCAGATGCAAGCTCTTCAAAGGCGCTGTCCTTTAAAAGGTATCCGGAAGCGCCGGCCTTTAACATCTGAAGGACAAACCTTCTGTCGGAGTGCATGGAAAGGGCTATCACCTTTATCCCCTGTGTTTCGGAGAAAATCTGTCTCGTTGCATCGATACCGTTCATATCAGGCATCCCTATATCCATAATAACAATATTGGGCAGCAATTTCTTTGCTAATTTTATGGTTGTCATGCCGTCCTGGGCCTCACCAACAACCTCCATATCCGGCTCTTTTTCCAGTAAAGCCCGGAGGCCTTCCCTTATGATTTTATGGTCATCAGCCAAAAGAATTCTTATATTCATGATATATTTCCTTTCTCTTTTGTTTCAAGCATCAAAGGCGCTACGAGGCAAATCCTGGCTGAGCGTCCTCTCTGTGAACGAATATCCATTTGTCCTCCTAAATGGCTCAGTCTCTCACGAATACTGAAAAGACCAAACCCTTTATTTTTATCCAGATAGGAATTCATCTTGTATACACTGAAACCAATCCCATCATCGGCAACATGGATAGAAATTGTATCGCCTATCCTTCTTACCGTTACCTTAACTTTTTTAGCATTTGCATGCTTTGCTACATTTACAAGCAGCTCACGTACGGCAGTAAAAAGAAATACGCGTATTTCATCGCTTACCGGTTTAAAATGATTGTCGTTTTCATATTCATACCGGATACCATGCTGCTCGTGAACCTGCTCTGCAAGCCATTCCAACGCCGCCTCAAGCCCCAGTTCATAGAGGATAGGCGGGCTGAGTTCAGATGTTAGCGAACGTGTATAAAGGATTGCCTGCTCGATGTGTTCACGAATCTCTTTTAAATTTGCTACAAAAGGGGTTCGCGCCTGTCCTCCCGTAGGGGTAGCCATCCCCTCCCCCGGCAAAGCCCCACCCGCTTGCGGGTGCCCGGTCTCCCGTACCCGCAAGCGGGTGCCCGGCTCGCTGTGCTCGCTAAACGGACCCTTGGGGTAGCGCGGGAAAGTACCGGTTTTTGCCAGTTCGAGAAGTGCGCCGAGTTTTATCTTCGAAATGGCAAGAATCTGTCCTATATGGTCATGGAGTATTGTTGCTATACGACGTCTTTCCCTTTCTTCCGCAAGGGACAGGTCAGAGGCTAAAGACCGCAGTTGCATTTGATAAGAACTGATTTTCTCTTCTGCCTTTTTCTGTTCACTAATGTCTTCAACAGTCCCTTCATAATATAAGACCGTTCCGTCATTTGTCCGGATTGCCTTTGCATTCTCCCTTACATGGATGACGGTGCCGTCATGGCGTTCCCATTTTGCTTCAAAACCCCTGACCCGCTCCATTCTTTCAAGCTTCTTCCTTATCTTTTTATTTAGATACGTCGGTTCATAATCTGCCTTTTTTGAAGGAGATGATGCCAGTTCATCAAAGGAATTATATCCGAGCATCCTCACAAGTGTAGGGTTTGCCATAAGTATACGGCCATCCGGATTGGTCCGGTAAATGCCTATAGGAGAATTTTCAAACAGATTCTTATATCGCTCAGCCCCCTTGCGCAACATTTCTTCAATGAGTTTTCGTCTGTTTAATTCAAGAACAAGCCTTTCATTGGCATCTATTAATTCGGCAGTTCGCTCCCCCACCCTGTGCTCAAGTTCGTCCTTGGCTTTTCGTAAGGCCTCCTCTGCCTGCTTATATTTTGTGATATCGTTAGTAATCTCCATGATAGCAACAGGATTATCGTTCATGTCTTTTTTTAATGCCCAACGGCTTTCCACAAAAATCCGTTTGCCTTCTCTGCTCATGTGTACAAGCTCCCCTTCCCAACGCCCTTTTTCGAATAGTTCTGCTTTTATTTCATCAAAAGGGCTGTAAAATTCAGTTTTGAGAAGTGCATGAACATTTTTGCCCATAACCTCATCTTTGGACCATCCATACCTCTCAACAGCGCCATGATTCCAGAATGTAATTTTCCCGTTGATGCCGCTTACAATTATTGCATCTTCAGCGATGTCCAGGAGTTCCGCCTGATCTTTCAGCCTGTCTGCCTGTTTCTGCAGTTCCTTCTCTGCTTTCAACCGTTCGGTGACATTGCGAACGTTAACCATTATAACGTGGTGGGAATCGCCATAGCTGATCAATGTGGAGGAACTTATCTCAACATCTATAAGATGGCCGTCCCTGCATACATACTTACGTAAGCCAAAAATATATTCCCTGTTATGGAACACCTTTCGAATATTCATTTCAATGGTTGCCCTGTTCTGTCCGACAATATCGTATATAGTAAGCGCCAACAACTCATTTTCAGAATAACCAAGCATCCTGAGGAGCTGGTCATTTGCCTCAAGGATCATCCCTGTTGTTGGATCAAAGATATAGACCCCGTCTGAAGACTGTTTAATAAACAACTTGTGCCGCTTTTCGCTTTCCCTTAACACCTTTTCTACCCGCTTCAGCTCTGCTTCAGATTTTTCAAGCTCACTTATTTTCTGTTTGAGTCCGGCAAGCTCACTCATCGCTCAATACTCCATATTCGTCCAAAATTATAATTTATATACTTTGCAGCAAGAACTTCCCATAATTTACAATATGAGAGTCCACTTGTCCAATTCGATTAAATATATTTTTCACAATAAACATTCTCACATTGACAATTAATAAATGCAAGGTATACAATTGATTCACCTTCAGAAAGATTGTGAATATGTAATAATCCTAAAAAGCAATACAGGACTTTATAAATGGAAAGAAATAAAACAAAAAAAATACAAATCGGGAAGATATCGATCGGGGGGAAAAGCCCCATAATTGTGCAATCAATGCTTAAAACAGACCCGGACAATATTCAGGAAACATTAAATCAGGCAAGAGAGTTAAAAAAAGCCGGATGTGAGCTCATCAGGATGGCTCTGCCGCAGGAAGACACATGTAAAATCATACCTTTTTTTAAAAAAGAGATCGATATGCCTTTAATCGGCGATATTCATTTCAATCATAAAATCGCGCTTAAGGCCATGGAGTCAGGTATTGATGCTATCAGGATAAATCCCGGCACGATCAATAACGTAAGAAAGGTAAAAGAAATTGCCATCCTCGCAAAAGAGACTAAAACCCCTTTACGGATAGGATTAAATGTCGGTTCTATAGAAAAAAGAATACTTAAAAAACATGGTAAACCGAATGCAGATGCCATGGTTGAAAGCGCACTCTATTACACAAAGCTTTTTGAGGATACAGGATGGACCGAGCTTAAAGTATCGCTTAAGGCCTCTGATATTTTTCAAACCGTAGATGCCTATAAAAAGTTTTCGAAACAGTCCGATTATCCCCTTCATATTGGCATTACCGAAGCTGGTCCGGTTTTTTCGGGGGCAATAAAGTCTTCAATAGGAATAGGTATTTTGTTATATGAAGGCATAGGGGATACAATCAGGGTTTCCTTGACAGGCAACCCTGTGTATGAAGTGGTTGCCGCCTATCACATACTGAGGAGCATGGGGCTTAGAAAACGTGGGATTAATATCATATCGTGCCCGACGTGCGGAAGATGCAAAACCAATATGATGGAGATAGTTGACGATTTCGAAAAAGAAATTAACCATTTTGATGGATATTTAAATGTCGCCATAATGGGGTGCGAAGTAAATGGCCCGGGGGAAGCAAAAGAGGCAGATATAGGAATTGCCTTCGGCACAAACAAAGCCATGCTATTTTCAAAGGGCGTGGTAATAAGAAACAATATTCCAAAAGAAATGGCCAAGGATTTACTGAAAGAAGAGATTTATAATATGACTGCAAAGTAAGGCAGATATCCAATCTTCCAAATCACAAACAGCTTTGAATTTACACTTGAGTATCTTTACGGCAGATCAACCTTTTTCTTTACATACAGTATTCTCTGGATGACAGTGACGTGGGTTAACACTGCAAGAAGAACAATAGCATAAGGTAAAAGATTGAATAATAACCCGATAAGCAATATCATCAGCCGCTCAGGCCTTTCAAGTATGCCCGTGTTGCATCGGACGGAAGATGCTTCAGCCCTTGCCCTGGCATATGGAATAATCGCAATACCTATGGAAGCAAAAAATGTTACAGATGAATAAAGGGCGTCTCCGTGCATCAAAAAATGAATGAATACGCCAAACATTATCAGCAAATCCGTATACCTGTCTAAAACCGAATCAAAAAAACCCCCGAATGCAGTGACATTATTCGTGCTTCTCGCAATGGCGCCATCCATAAGATCAAAAAAACCTGATAAAATGAGGGAGATTATACCAAATAGAAAATAATCGAACGCTATAAAAAAAGATGTAACAATCCCGAAAAATAAACCACATGTGGTAAGTATATTCGGATTAATTACGGCATTCTTAAAAAATACGGAATAAACCTTAAGAAATAAAGGGTCAAGGGCATGGCCTATCTTTGCACTAATCACATGCGATGCCTATCTTTCTCTTTCGCCTTTTATAAATGCCTCAACCATTTCTCTGGCCTCATTATCGGGAAACTGCTTATAAGGATGCTTCATCGTATACGACGATATGGATTCCAGCACCCCTCCAACCTTTCTATCTCTTGCAACTTTGCAACACCGTATAGCATCTATCATGCAACCGGCGCTGTTCGGTGAATCTTCTACAGAAAGTCTCAGTTCCAGGTTTATTGGTACGTCTCCAAAGATTCTTGCCTCAATTCTAATGAAACATACCTTGTTGTCATTCTGCCAGGGAACATAGTCAGACGGCCCAATATGAATATTCTCCGATAAAATAGGTATACTCAATGATGATTGAACTGCCTCGGTCTTGGAAATTTTTTTTGAAACAAGCCTGTCCCTGTTGAGCATATTTAAAAAATCAGTATTACCGCCGGTATTTAACTGGTATGTTCTGTCTATTTTAACCCCTCTGTCATCAAATAATTTTACGAGCGCCCTGTGGATAATCGTGGCGCCTATCTGGGATTTAACATCATCGCCTACAATAGGTATTTTTTTCTCCTCAAATTTCTTAATCCATTCCTCATCTGAAGCTATGAAAACAGGAATACAATTTACAAGACTTACCCCGCTTTCCAGGCAACACCTTGCATAATAGCGGGCTGCTTCCTCAGAACCGACCGGTAAATAATTGATAAGGATTTCAACATTCTTTTCCTTGAGTATCGAGACCACATCCACAGGTTTTTTATCGGATAAAACAAACCTCCTGTTTTCCGGATATTCTTCCATATGCGGAGAAACACCGTCTAAAACGTGGCCCATGGAAACAAACACATCTGATTCGGGAATATTCTTTTCAATTGTCTTTGTGCAGTTTGGATTTGCGAATATTGCCTCTTCAACGGGTCTTCCAACTTTTCTCTTATCAATATCAAAGGCAGCTACGATCTTTATATCCTCAGGCCTGTAACCACATATCTCGTTGTGCATAAGACCGATTATTTCATCCTTCTTTTTTGAATAATAATTAAGCCCCTGTATCAGGGAACTCGCACAATTACCAACACCAACCACGCCAATACGTATCTCTCCCATCCTGTCCCCTTATGATTTTTTTTCTTTTAAAATATTTGCACTAAAATGTCAAAACAAAATATGGAGGCCTACTTCTTATAATGTTGTGTACCCGTTTCATACAGATCATTCCCATATATATCATTTATAACAAATAGCGGCATATCTTTTACTTCAAGCCTTCGCACAGCCTCGGGGCCGAGTTCTTCGTAGGCTATCACCTCACAGGATGTAACGCTTTTCGAAAGAAGAGCGCCTGCGCCGCCTGTTGCACCAAAATATATCGCTTTGTGCTCTTTTATTGCATCCTTCACTGCCTGTGATCTTTTGCCCTTACCTATCATCCCCTTCAGTCCTAAGGAGGCCAGCCTCGGAGCATAAGCATCCATTCTTGAACTGGTGGTCGGTCCACATGCCCCTATAACCCTACCCGGACGAGCAGGTGAAGGTCCACAATAATAAATAATCTGTCTTTTTATATCAAGGGGAAGTTTCTCACCTTTTTCCAAAGCATCGATAAACCTTTTGTGAGCAGCATCCCTTGCGGTATATATAAACCCGCTTAGAAAAACCTTCTGACCTGCTTTTAACCCTTCAATAACGCTGTCTTCCAGCGGAGTTGTAATTCTTTTAATTTCCATAAATCGCCTCGTTTTCATACCCGTTGCGCGCTTCGGGTTGCGCGTTTCGAGTCAGATTGTAATTTCTTTAATCCTGTGTGCATGGCATTGTATATTCACCGCAGCAGGGAGTGAAGCTATATGGCATGGCATCATTTTGATATGCACATCCATTGCGGTTACAGTGCCGCCATAACCCTGCGGACCAATACCGGTTTTGTTTATTTCATCAAGAATTTCCAGTTCAAAGGCAGCAATAGCAGGATCATTGCTTCTTTCGCCAAGCGGAACCATTAAAGCTTCTTTTGATAAAAGGGCAGATGTTTCAAAATTGCCCCCTATCCCCACACCAACAATGATCGGCGGACATGGATTAGGACCGCCTTTCGTAACCATATCAAGCACAAACGACTTTATGCCGTCCTTACCCTGTGAAGGGACAAGCATTCTAACTTCACCGTAGTTTTCACTTCCACCGCCCTTGGGTAACGCAACAATTTTTACTTTATCTCCGGAAACAATTTTCGTATGGAGAATGGGCGGTGTATTGTCGCCTGTATTTTTCCTTGTAAAAGGGTCGCAGCAGGATTTTCTCAAATATCCGCTCTTATATCCCCTTCTTACCCCTTCAGCAACCGCATCAGCCAGTGACCCGCCAACAATATGAACATCCTGGCCGATCTCCATAAACGTCACTGCAAGTCCGGTATCCTGGCATATGGGTATGTGTTCTTCCCTGGCAAGATTTGCATTGATAATCAACTCTTTGATAACCTCTTTACCGACAGGGGATATTTCCTTCTCTACAGCCTTATTCAATGCGTCGAAAACATTGTCGGAGAGGTTGTAATTTGCATCGATAAAAAGCTTCTCTATAGCAGAAACTATTTCATTTATATGGATTTCTCTCATACTTCACTCCTTATACGCCTCTATGATGCCTTTTTCCATAAGAATGTTAACTTCGTCCCTGGCTCTTTTTATCTTTGTTTCTGCCATCCGGAAAAGTTCTTTCTCAGTGAATTTCAAACGTGCAACGCCTTGTTCCATTGCCTTCTTTGCAACGGCAACAGCTTCACGCGGGAACACTTCCCATTCATCCATAGCAGGAAGGAGATAATCTTCGCGTAATCCTTTATCTTCTGCGCATTTTGCAAGTTCATAGGCAGCGGCAATGCACATCTCGTCAGTAATTGTCCGCGCCATTACATCGAGGGTGCCCCTGAAAATCGCCGGGAATCCCACAGAATTGTTTACCTGGTTAGGGAAATCGCTCCTGCCTGTAGCCACTACTCTGGCGCCTGCCTCTTTTGCTTCCCATGGCCATATCTCAGGTATGGGATTTGCACAAACAAACACTATCCCATCGTCTGCCATTTGACTTATCCATTCCTTTTTGATTGTATCAGGTCCCGGCTTGGAAAGCGCTATTACAACATCCTGTCCCTTTATCGCCTCTTCCATGCCGCCATCCCTGTTTTCCGCGTTGGTTATCTGACAGAACTCAAGTTTTTCCTTATGGGTCGGCTTTATATCATCCCTTTTCCTGCTTAGTATACCCTTGCTGTCAACAACGATGAACTTTTTAGGGTCAGCACCTGCCTTAATAATCATCTTCGTTATACACACGTTCGCAGCGCCTATTCCGATCATGGTGATCCTTACATCCTCGATTCTTTTCTTCACAATCTTTAAAGCATTAATAAGGCCGGCAAGTGTAACGGCTGCCGTACCCTGCTGGTCGTCATGCCAAACCGGTATGGAAGCTTCCGCCCTTAGCCTGTCAAGAATATAGAAACATTTCGGGTTCGAGATATCTTCAAGATTGATACCTCCAAAAGTCGGAGATATTATTTTGACGGTTCTGATAATTTCATCGGGGTCTTTTGTGTCAAGACAAATAGGAAATGCATCTACCCCGCCAAGGTACTTAAAGAGCAAAGCTTTGCCTTCCATCACGGGAAGTCCTGCCATAGGGCCTATATCCCCCAGGCCGAGCACCCTTGTTCCGTCCGTAACAATCCCAACCATATTTGCTTTATTTGTGTGCTGAAAAACCTTTTCTGGATCATTAAAAATATCCATACATGGCTCCGCAACCCCCGGCGTATACCATATTGCAAAATCCTTAACATTCCTGATAACGCATTTTGGTACAATTTCAATCTTTCCTTTGTAGAAGGGATGCATCTTCATTGCATCCTGGGCCGGCTTTTTTGCCTTTTCAATGAGCTCTTCTTTTGTTACCTTTGAAGCTTCCATATTATGCCCCTCCTTAAAGATTAATTATTCGAGAACATTTATTAAAACATTTTATAGATAATTAACGAAAATTCAAAGGAAAATTTTACATTATTATACACGAATCTTCCATGCCCTTGACAAAGAATAACGGTATCGGTTATTCTATGGAAAAGACGGGCCCATAGCTCAGTTGGAAGAGCCACCGGCTCATAACCGGTAGGCCCCTGGTTCGAGCCCAGGTGGGCCCAATAAAATGCAATGGAACACGGATGCTTCAGCGAGATGCAGGTGACAGTGGAATTAAATCCTAAATCCGAATATCTAAATTCTAAACAATATCAAAGCTCAAATAACCAAATGACTCAAGCCATAGACAAATCCCGGGGATTAGAAGGGGAGGCAAATCCGGTTAACAAAGCATCCCGCCCGGAGTGTTTATATTTTAAACATTCTGATTTGTTTAATACTTCCTGCTTAGGATTCAGGATTTCCAGGAGTATTTCCAGGTGATTATATCAAAAAATGAAATAACATTGATTGAGGGGGGTGTTCCAAATGGTTCACCCCCCTTTAAATTTTTGGAGGGACTGAATTGGAGCAAGAATTAAAAACTATTTATGAAGCTCAAAAATTAGATACAAAAATCATTGAAAATGAAAGAAAACTGGTTTCAGCGCCAAAGATGATCGAAGCGATGGATCAAGAAATTGAGGAATTGAAAAACAAGATATCAAAAGAAAAGGAAATCGTTGAGGAGCTGGAAAAAGAAAGACGAAAAAAAGAAAAAGAGTTGGATGCAGAAAAAGAAAAGATAAAAAAATATGAATCCAAACTTTATGAGGTAAAGACAAATAAAGAATATCAGGCCTTACTCAAAGAAATTGAAACAGCAAGAGAGATAAACGATAAAACAGAAGAAGATATATTAATTCTGATGGAAAAGGTTGAGGAGCTTAAAAAAGATTTTGAGCATTTATCCGCACAATTGAAAAAGAATGAAAAAGAGTTTGAGCAGAAAAAAGTCAGATTGTTAAAAGAGGTTGAAACCATAGACAAAGATGTAAAGAAACTCAAAGAAGAAAGGGAAAATTTACTGAGTATTGTAAACAATGACTTGAAGTCTACTTACCGAACACTGATCGAAAAGAGAGGAGGAACAGCCGTTGTAAACCTTAAAAACGGCGTCTGCCTTGGTTGCTTTATGAATATTCCTCCGCAGCTTTTTATCGAGGCCACAAAAAACAGGCAGCTTATCCTCTGTCCGAGCTGTAACAGAATTTTCTATTTCCTTGAAGAATCCGAAGAACAATAATGGAATGGCATATATATATTGACGGGGCATCTTCCGGTAATCCGGGAGAGGCCGGGGCCGGTATTGTTGTGTTCGACGAAAAGAAAAACGAAATCCTGAGCGAGAGTATTTACCTTGGACACATGACAAACAATATGGCTGAGTATTCCGCTCTCATCGCCGCATTACAAAGAGCAGAAAAAGCATGTATACAAGACCTTTTCATTTATACGGATTCTCAGCTTGTGGCGTATCAGATACAGGGGAAGTACAAAGTAAAAAACCATCAGTTAAGTAATTATGTTGAAAAGGCAAAAACCATCATTAAACTTTTTAACAATTTTGACATACAATATATACCGAGAACTAAAAACAAATTAGCTGATAAACTTGCAAAAAATGGAATAAATAAAAAAAGGGTAGACGGGTAATCGCTCCGTCCAACGGGGAGGAAAGTCCGGGCATCGAAGGGCAGGATGGTCCCTAACGGGGACTGGGGGAAACCCTAAGGAAAGTGCCGCAGAAAATATACCGCCCGAAAGGGTAAGGGTGAAAAGGCGAGGTAAGAGCTCACCAGTGTTTAGGCGACTAAGCAGCTTGGTAAACCCCATCCGATGCAAGGCCAAAAAGGGGGCCGCTATAACGGGCGGCGAGGATCGTCCATCCTTTAACCCGGGTAGGCCGCTTGAGATTCAGGACAACCTGGATCCGAGAGAAATGATTACCGGCTGGTTCGCCAGTAACAAAACCCGGCTTATAGTCTACCCTTTTCTTTTTTCGCCTGCGGCGGAGGTAATGAAGCGAATAAGTAACTCAGTGATTCTTTTTTCAGACTTTCACGAACAAGTTTTAATCACTGAATTACTCAATCACTGAATTACTCATATTTTTTTGTAATTAATAAACGCTAAGAGGGGGAACAGTGACAATCTTCGTTATCGTTGGAATGCCTGCTTCCGGCAAAAATATCGCACGCATATATGCTGAATCGAAAAACATCCCTTACTATGCGACGGGAGATGTAGTGAGGGGAGAGGTAAAAAAACGGGGTCTTGAACCAAATGCAGAAAATACGGCAGGGGTTTCGACGGAACTAAGAGATATTGACGGCATGGGTGTCACGAGAAAAGCATTGTCGTTGGCCGTTGATAAAAAGAGTCCCCTTGTTTTTCTTGAAGGTATGCGATCATGGCCCGAAATTGAATTGATCCGCAGTAAGGCAACGTGTATTGTGGTTGCTTTCATTACACCAAAATCTATGAGATTAAATCGGATAATATCAAGAGGAAGGACGGATGATTCTCCCGATGCCTTTGAAGAACGCGATATGCGGGAAATTGCATACGGTACTGCCATACCTATAGCATTAGCCGATGAATATATTCTCAACACCGGAAGCATGAAAGATGCCCTCACAGGGCTCGAAAAGATTATTGGAAACCATGTAGTAAGATTAGATTGTTAGATGAAAATATTACTACCTGTTATATGCATATTGTGTGTCTCTTTGTTTCTTTATAATCTTGGGGCAAGAGACTTCTGGGCGCCCGATGAAGGTGATTTTGCAGAAATTGTAACAGAATTAAAGGATAATTTTGTCGTACCGCATCTTAACGGGACACCATACGGCGAAAAACCGCCATTATTCTATTTCATTACCTACGCATCTAAAAACGTCTTATCTTTTATGACAGATGAAGTTTCCATGCGATTCTCCACTGCCATCTTTGCTATTGCCGGTGTGATATGCTTCCTTCTTACTTTATGGAAATTTTTTGACAGCAAAAATGCCGTGTTTTCATCGCTGATCCTTTTGAGTACACCCCTGTATTACTGGCAAGCGAGGTTCCTCCAGGTTGACATGATCTTTTCAATATTTGTCGTCGGCAGCCTTTTATCTTTTTTCTGGTTTTACCACTCCGGTAAAAAAGGTTTTTTTTATATGTTCTTTTTGCTTATGGGTTTTTCATTTATGACCAAGGGGCCGCTTTCGGCAATCCTGATCCTTCCTGTTGTATTGATATTTATGATTATCGAAAAAAATTTCAGGATTATCAGTGTCCGGGATATTTTTATCGGAATTACGATACTCGTTGTTACAATAGCGCCATGGTACCTGACAATCTATCTTAAGGAAGGACTGCCGTATCTTTATGAAAACATTATCCGGCAGAACTTTGTAAGATTCTTTGATGCCTGGAGCCATAAAAGACCCATTTACTATTATTTTACAACATTGCCTTTAGACTTTTTCCCCTGGAGCCTTTTTTTACCATTAGGGATTTATATGGGTATTTTACGATTTGGAAAAGATCACAGGATCAGATTTTTTCTTATCTGGTTTCTTTGGATGTTTGTCTTTTTCTCTCTTTCATCCGGGAAAATAAGCAAATATATGCTGCCGGTATTGCCGCCTATTTCTTTAATAACCTCGTTTGCGTTTATAAAACCGGAGCACCGTTATAATGCTATAGCGTTCACTTTTCTTTCAATTTTATTTTTCTTTACAGGTATTCTCCTTATCTTTTACAAAACAAACTTATATCCTGAATTTTTTCAGGAGCGCCTGCTTATAGGAGTTGCTTCCATAATACTATCCATATCGACATTCTCCTTTTTTAAATATAACAAGAAACCATACCTGTTCTTTGCCCTCTTTTGTTTCCTGGTCTTTTCATACATGACAGCAAATATATCTATTTACAAAAAATTGAATTTCTATAAGTCTCCAAAACCTTTGGCTTATAAGATAAAACCATACTTGAGGGATGGTGCATCCTGGGTTTACTACGGAAGCATGAGGGGCATTTATGTCTATTATATCGGAAAATACGCCATTCATGTGGATGAACACAAAATTTCCGAATTAAAAAAATTGGCAAATATGAAAAAATTCTATATCCTTACGCGAAAAAGGGATTATAAAGAGTTAGCTGATGCTCTAAGCGGCGTTCGTACAATTTTTGAAGAGAAAATCGGTGATACGGTAATGGTATTTTCATTATACGAAAAAAATATATAAGGCATTTAAGGGATGAACAAAAATAGGACAATAATCAGGCATTTACTTATCCTCTTGCTCTTGTCGTATGTCTTTCTTTTTTTCGGTATTGGTGAATATTCGTTAAAAGAGCCGGACGAGGGAAGATACGCAGAAATCCCCCGGGAAATGATAGAGCTGAATGATTACACGGTTCCTCACCTCAACTATGTGAGATATTTTGAAAAACCGCCGCTTTTTTACTGGGCAGTTGCCGGTTCGTATAAACTTTTTGGAATTAATGAGTGGTCATTCAGATTTGCAAATGCCTTTTCTGCCTTTCTGTGCATACTTGCCCTTTATATCTTTGTGAGACGCTGGCTGGGTGAACGTACCGCTCTCTTTTCATCGATTGTGCTCATCTCTTCATTCGGATTTTTCTCTATGGCACGAATAGTAACTATCGACATGTTTTTTACACTATGGTTGTTCCTGTCCCTTCTCTGTTTTACAGGATACTACAGAGAACGAAAACCTCTTTTTATTTATTTTTTCTACGTATTTCTTGCACTCGCAACACTTTCAAAGGGCATAGTCTCCATTATCCTGTTGATCGTCACTATTATCATTTTTCTGCTGATTGAGAAAAAAATGTCTTTCATCAAAGAAATGCGGATCATAAAAGGCATGATGATTTATGGCGTTATAGTGCTTCCATGGTTTATAGCTATCTCTTTAAGGGAAAGTGAATTCCTTTATTTTTTTGTTGTAGATCAACATTTCCTGAGATTCATGACGGCAAAGCATAAGCGAACCGGTTCGCTGCTTTATTTTTTACCTGTCCTGGCGGGAGGCATGTTTCCCTGGTCAATGCTTATTCCGAGAGGCATTGCAAGCCTATGGAAAAAAAGTGAAATCAGACTTTTTATCATATGGAGCGGCATTGTGTTCTTATTCTTCAGCGTTTCAAGGTCTAAATTGCCCCCGTATATTTTACCGATATTCCCGGCACTGGCTATCGTTATTGGTTGTTTTTTCAATGATGTGTGGGATCGGGCAGCAAAAATAAAATTAGAGGCTGCTATCTACATAATAATTTTTTCCGTATTCGCGATAACCCCGTTCCTTTACTGGAGTAATACTGCAATCGGATGGATTTCACGGATATCTGCAGAGGCAATATACGTTTTTCAAAGTCTGAAGGTGCTCTTGATATGTATTTCTATGTTGTCCATCCTCACCATTATTATCTTAATTCTCCGTAAGTCATATGCCTCAATTTTTTTGATTCTATCCGTTTTCTCATTTTTGTTCGTTAGCTTACTGATGACGCTTAACATAAAAACAATAGATTCACTCAACACAACAAAGGGGTTGAGCAATACCATCAACCGTAATATGCGCGAGGGAGATCTGCTTATCAACTATGGTACATATGATCAGACACTTCCCTTTTATACAAAGAAGAAGGTTACAATTGCCGCATATAAAGGCGAACTCGAAATGGGTTCCAAATATGAAGACAGCAAAGACATTTTCATTAACGAATACGATTTTATAAAACATTTTCTATCAGGAAAGAGAGTTTTTTCTGTTTTAAAAACAAAACGCTTGAAAAAATTAATGGAAAAACTTCCTGAAAATGTCACAATAGTTGATTATCAAAGCGAAAGATGTTTGATTAAAAACCGTTAACATGTTATTATATTCACAAGCAAATCAATTTTTATTGACGTTTACTTAAATGTATGCAATATTTTTAACAAGTTGAGGTCAAAATGAGTAGCTTTTATGATAAACTTTCTGTAAGACAATTAAGGAAAGATGATTTAGACGCTATTGTAGAGATAGATACCAAAGTTCTCGGTGAAACAAGAAGGGATTACTGGTTAACAAAAATCATTAAACAGGCCGAAACAAGGCCTCCGGACGCCTCCCTTGCATCTGAGATAGACGGGAAGGTTGTAGGATTTATTCTTGGCGAAGTAAGCGGCTGGGAGTTCAAGGTTCCCAACAATATAGGGTGGATAGATACTATAGGCATAGACCCTGACTATCAGAACAGAGGCATTGCAAAAGTTCTTGCCAACGCTGTAATAACAAATTTAAAAAGATATGGTGTGGATACCATATACACACTTGTTAACTGGAATGACTGGGATCTTCTTCAGTTCTTTCATGCCATGGGATTTTCACGAGGGGATATGATAAACCTCGTTTTGAAAGTTTAACCAAACATATCTGTAAATTACGTTTGTAAATTCCAATATCAAAATTCCAAACTTGTTTGTAAATTTGGCTTAAACCAGGATGTTCCATCAGGATGAGCACTTGTGTCGGGCACTTGCGTCGGGATATCCCCCGCAAACACGCTCGTTGCGCTACTGTTATCCGGTTATCGGTTGTTTCATCTAAAAATCCGTATTATCCTTCGCTCACCGGAATCTTCAACTTCATTTTAGGATAAACCTTATCGCTCTTGAGTTTATTGATTGCCCTGAGATTTGAAATATCGACATCATATTTGCTTGATATAGAAGAGAGTGTTTCTCCTTTTTTAACGACATGGATTTTTACTCCAGGTTTTTCCTTCTTATGTGAATAGCTAACGAGCTTCAATTTCATATTAGGATATACTTTATCGTCCTTCAACTTATTCGTTGCCCTGAGATTTGAAACATCGACACCGTATTTGCTTGATATAGAAGAGAGTGTTTCTCCTTTTTTAACGACATGGTAGGTTTTTGCTTCAAGCTTCTCCGGTTTCTCCGGCTTATCCTGTTTCTCCTGTTTCTCCGGTTTCTCCAAGTTCGCTTGATTGACAACTTTTATTTGTTTTTTTGCTCCTGCCTGTTTTTCGCTTTGCTTCGCTTGCCGCTCCGGTTTTTGAGCAATTGTGTCTTTTACTGCCTGACCATAAAACCGTGGTATGCTGACAACCATCCCGGGCTTGATTTTAATGTCTCCTTCCGCATAGTTCACCAATTGCATATCTTCATAACTTATCTTATACTTCTTTAATATCCGCGTTAAGGTGTCCCCTTTTCTAACTTTGTAAGTTGCATAACCTTTTATTTTTTTCTCACCGCTTAATGCGACCTCCAGATTCTTATTGAACTCATTCCTATCCGCAGTAGAAGGAAGCTTGATTTCATAATCATCAATATCCGGCGGCGTTATTCCGCGAAGTATTTCAGGATTTATAGACCTCAAGGCGTTTACATCCAGGGATGCTGATTTAGCTATTGCCGTAAGGGGCGACCCTGCCGGAACCTTTACCCTGGCAAAACGTACAGGCTGATCATATGTTATAGCACCGAAGCCGAACCTTTCAGGGTCTTTTGCAATAATTGCAGCAGCAATCAGTTTTGGTATATATTCCCTCGTTTCCCTTGGAAGGGTGTTATATTTGACAATTTCCCAGAAATCATTTGTATTATGCTTTTCCATGGCCCTCTCAACCCTTTTTTCTCCCGAGTTATACCCTGCTGCTGCAAGATACCAGCAACCAAACTGGTTGAAAAGGTCTCCTAAATATTTTGTCGCTGCTACAGTCGATTTTTCCGGGTCTCTCCTTTCGTCTATCCAGTAATTTACCCGTAAGCCATACCTCTCGCCGGTCGCATAGATAAATTGCCACGGCCCGCTTGCATTTGCAGGCGAATAAGCCCTGGTGTTAAAGCCGCTTTCAATCATGGCCAGGTAAACAAGGTCTTCAGGCAAACCCTGTTCTTTTAAAATCTCTTTAAAGATAGGCACATAATAGCGTGACCTTTTCAGCCAGTTGCTAAACACCTTTTTCTTTTCTGTGGTGAAATATTGAATAAAATATTTTACAGCGTCATTAAAAACAATAGGAATATCAAAATCCTTGTAATAATCATGGCCGATAATTGATGAAATATCATCATCTTCTGAAAACTGTATTATACTCTTTATCTTGCCGTCACCCTTTTTTGCAAATTTACCCGTCTTTCTTGCGCTTTCGCCCTTTTCTATTATAGCTGAATCTTGAGTAATATTATCCTGTGAGGCAACCTGGCCGGCATTCGGCAGATTCTCGTTCACTCCAGCGTTTTTAGTGGTTGAACACCCGGTAACAGCTAATAAAAAGAAAAACAAAAAAAGAACAGCAAATTTTTTCATGCTACCCCATTCTTAAGCAAAAACCATACCAAATAGTCCATATCATTGATAATAGAAGTTAAATTTTTCCCTGTCAATAAAAAAATGACATATTTGCATTTTATTCCAATACCTTCCCGATCAATCCCCTGTATCCATTGGCAAATTCGAATGCCTTCATCCTTTTTTTGTTCTGTAACTGTACCTCTCTCGCAATAATAGCGCCATCAAAGGTCTGGACAACAATGCCGTCTTTTATTGTTTCCAGAATAGTACCCGGCAATTTTTTCCTACCGGGCTCAAAAAAATCCCCATCGAATATCTTTAAAGAAACTCCATCCAATAAGGCGTAAGCCGTTGGCCACAAAGCAAATGCCTTTATCTTCCCGACAATTTTCCGGGCACTCATATTCCAGTCAATTTTGCCCATCTCCCTGGTAATGATCTGCGTAAAGGTTGCGATTTCATGCCGCTGCTCAACACCTTCCATCATGCCTTCAATTTCAATTCTATCAAGGACCTCAGGCAGTATCCCGGCTGACCTCCGGGAAAGTCTTTCCGAAAGTGTGATGAAATTATCCTTTTCGGCAATCATCATGTTTTCCTGGTATATGATATTGCCGGCATCCATCTTTTCGTTCATTTTGATTAATGTAATCCCCGTCTCTTTATCGCCGTTCAGGAGCACCCATTGGATCGGCGACGGTCCCCTGTATAAGGGAAGTAAAGAAGGGTGAATATTTATTGCACCTGTGGATGGTATATCCAGAACCCAGCGTGGTATGATAAGCCCAAAAGAAGCAACCACGAATAAATCAGGGTTGTAATCTTTTAAATATTGAACAGACTCATCTTTAAAGGACCCAATCTCTATAAGAGGCAGGTCCAATTCGAGTGCTGCTTTTTTTACTTCATTGTCTTCAAGCAGATACCCCCTTCCCTTTGGTTTCGCCTTTTTTGTAACCACAGCAGAAACATGGGAAGAAATGGATTCCAGCAAGGGAACAGAGAAATTAGAAGATCCAAAAAAAATAATATTCATCTGTCTTTTTTGATGTATTTTTTCTTAAAAAGATTTCTCTTAACAGGGCTTAGATAATCTATGAAAAGAACCCCGTTGAGATGATCGATTTCATGTTGAAATGCCCTTGCCATGTGGCCGTCACATTGCATCTCAAACGGCACTTTATCAATAGTCATTCCTTTGACATAAACCTTCCCGGCCCTTTTGATATATTCATAGTACTTTGGAAGGCTTAAGCAACCCTCTTCTGAAATTTCTTCTCCTTCACTTTCAATGATAACAGGATTCATGACAACAATTGCCTTATTGTCTTTGTCTCCCTTACTCTTTTTGCCGGCATTTTCCTCTAATACAATCAGTCTGAGAGGTACGCCGACTTGATTTGCAGCAAGACCTGCGCCCCGTGAAAGACGCATTGTCTCCACCATGTTTTCGGCAAGCTTTATTATTTCAGCATTTGCATCGTCAACAGGTTTTGCAATTTTTCTGAGTACCGGATCCGGATATGTTCTGATTTCAAGTAACGCCATCAAATATTAATAAAACAAATTGCGACTTCAGTCAACCCTATAAAGGTAGAAGAAAGGTGAAAAGTTAAAGGTAAATAATAAAAGTATGTTTCTTTAGTTTCTACGGTTTCTCTTGTTTTTCTTGTTTTAAAACAAAAAAAACTAAAGAAACGATATAAACAAGAGAAACAACAGTATCGTGAACTGTGAACCGTGAACTGCTTTTCAACGCTAAACGCTATACGCTAAAAGATAGTTGACTATTCCATCTGTAAAATGATAGCTTTAGATATGTTTGGTCTTGGATTTCCAGAACTTATCGTCATACTGATCATCGTTATCCTCATCTTCGGGGCCGGTAGGATTTCCGAAATCGGCGGGGCATTGGGTAAAGGAATAAAAAGCTTTAAAAAATCAGTTAAAGAACCCGATGAAATAGATGTAACCCCATCGAAAAACGATAAGGATAAAGAAAAACCAGCTCAATAGCCGCAGTGGATCACAGGATATTCATCGGCATCGGATCCAATATCGGCAACAGCCAGGAAAACTGCCTCACAAGCATTAAATACATCTCAAAAGATGACCGGGCAACATGTATCTCCTCTTCTTCCCTTTACCTTACATCTCCCGTCTCAGAGATTAAGCAGGATGATTTTATCAATTGTGCGGTCTCTTTGGAGTGGGAAGGCGCCCCCTTGGAATTACTGAGTCTGTTGCAAAGGATTGAGACTATCATGGGGAGAGCAAGAGCAACCGGAAAAGGACCACGTATTATCGACCTGGATATTTTATTATTCTCAGACCTTATAATTAACAGTCCATACCTCATTACACCACATCCGGAATTGCACAGAAGAAAATTTGCTGTAATCCCCTGTCTTGAAATTGAACCGGAGATCATTCATCCCGTATATAATAAACCGCTTAAAGACTTTCTCTCCGGCATTGACGATACACAAAAGATAACGAAGATTACGGGGGATGCGATGGTGAGAACCCTGAATTCAATTGACAAAAAGCACTTGTGCGGATAAAATTTCAGAAATTACAGCTTGTAGTACAATTATCGTAAAAATGGCATAATATATTTTCAATGAAGAAAATACAAGACCTTTTTAGCCCTTCAGGATATTATGACTGTTTAAAAAAAATTGAAAGGAGTGAATAATCATGCCGGAAGTTGATGAATCGGAAAAGGAAAAGCAGTTTTATGTAGATATTCCCGCAAAAAGCGAGCCTTTCTTCCTGAAAGGTTGCAACAACCTGGACTGGGGGATGAAAAACCGTCTATCCAGAATATTCAATCCTGATTCGGGCAAGACGGTGATGCTGGCCATTGACCACGGATATTTTCAAGGACCAACTACCGGTCTGGAGCGCGTGGATGTAACCATACTACCGCTTTTGCCTTATGCAGACACCCTGATGCTGACGCGGGGCATACTCCGCACAATCATACCCCCCACATTTGAAAAAGGAATAGTTTTGAGGGCCAGCGGAGGACCAAGCATTTTAAGTGACCTCTCAAACGAGCAGATTGCCGTAGATATTGATGAGGCGATTCGTCTGAACGTATCGGCCATGGCTGTTCAGGTCTTTATCGGCGGCACAATGGAAACACAATCGGTGCATAATATGACCCGTCTTGTGGATATGGGCAACCGCTATGGAATTCCCGTTCTGGGCGTTACAGCGGTAGGCAAGGAAATGAGCAGGGATGCCAAATACATGCGGCTGGCTTCCAGAATCATTGCAGAGCTTGGCGTCACATATGTAAAGACCTACTATGTGCCGGAGGGATTCGACACGGTAACGGCCGCCTGCCCGGTACCTATCGTTATTGCAGGGGGTAAAAAACTTTCAGAACTCGATGCCCTGACCATGGCTTATAATGCCATCCAGGACGGAGCAGCCGGGGTAGACATGGGCCGGAATATTTTTCAATCCGAATCGCCTGTTGCCATGATCAAGGCGTTAAGAAAGGTTGTTCATGAAGGAGAAAAACCAAAAACGGCTTATGACTTCTTTGTGACGGAAAAAAATGAGGCAAAGCGGGGATAATTCGTACATGCATGTAGGAATGTATTACAACAACAGCAGGGTCGAGGTTGAGGAAATGCCGGTCCCCGTGGTCGGCAAAAAGGATATTCTCGTTAAAGTTATGGCAAGCGGCATATGCGGCAGCGATATCCTGGAGTGGTATCGTATTAAAAAGGCGCCGCTGGTGCTGGGCCACGAACTGACCGGCGAGATCGTTGAGGCTGGAGAAAAGGTTACAAAATTTAAAAGAGGAGACAGGGTGTTTACAACGCATCATGTCCCCTGCGACGAATGTCATTGGTGCCTGACCGGCCATCAGACTGCATGCAATATTTTTCAGACAAAGAATAATTTTGACCCGGGCGGATTTTCAGAATACTTAAAGGTTTCCGGCAGAAGTATCGATACCGGAACCCTTCTTTTACCTGACGGAATGTCCTATGAACAGGGATCGTTCATTGAGCCTTTGGGAACGGTGGTCAGGGGTTTGAGAACTATTGCATTGAAACCCGGCGATACAATGGCGGTTCTTGGTTGCGGGATCGCAGGGTTGCTCATGATCAAGTTAGCCCGTTCTCTTGGGGCCGGCAGGATTATCGCAACGGACATTGACGACTACAGGCTGGAAGCGGCAAAAAGATTCGGTGCAGAAACAACGATCCGGGCTGATGGAGATATACCGTCTTCGATTAAAGATGTAAATAACGGCCGTCTGGCAGACAAGGTAATAGTTTGCGCAGGGGCATTGTCTGCTGCAAGACAGGCATTGGAATCGGTTGACCGTGGCGGAACTGTCTTATTTTTTGCAGTGCCGAATCCGGGACAAACGATCGCTATAGATTTCAACCCCTTCTGGAGAAACGATGTAAGCATTAAAACCTGTTATGGCGCTGCCCCGCTTGATAATGCACAAGCCATGGAGTTAATCAGGGCAGGAAATGTCGATGTAAAGGACCTGGTTACGCATCGCTTCGGTCTGGAAGAGATTGCAAAAGGATTTAAGGTTGCCGGGGAAGGCAAAAACTGTTTGAAGGTTATCATAAAACCGCATATGGAGTAATGGCAATACAAAACCTGCCATATAAGAGACGCTGTTTAACCCGGATTTTCCATCAGGATGAGCACTTGTGCCGGGATGTTCCCCGTAAACACGCTTATTGCGCTGCGGCGGCTCCATTCGCTCACGTTCGGTTATGGTTATGGCATACATAGGCCAGCTTTTCAAAAAAAGCCTTGAATTCTTGTTTTTTTTCATCAGATCTCTGCGCTTCTCCCCATCTTTTTACAAGGGCGCTCCCTATGACAAAACCATCTGCATATGAATAAAATTCCCCGATAAATTCAGGTCCTGAAATGCCGAAACCGATAACCACAGGCAATCCGGTTCTGTCATGTATGGCGCCGATCCTCTCCGTTATGTCATGCGGCAGTTCAAACCTCTCTCCTGTCACCCCCGTTACGGAGACAAAGTAGACAAAGCCCCTGGCAAACTTTCTTATTGTCCTGATCCGTTTTTCATCTGTCACGGGGGTAGCGAGAAATATAGAAACCAATCCTGTTCCCTTAAGAAAAGATACAAAATCATCGGCTTCCTCAGGGGGAAGATCGACGGTGAGTATGCCGTCCACACCTGCATCCCTTGCATCTCCCGCAAATTTCCCGATCCCGTATGCCCAGAAAGGGTTATAATACCCCATTAAAATGATAGGGGTATTGTAACGACTCCTGAAACGCTTCACTATTCCAAAAATATCTTTTAAGGTAGTCCCGCCTTCAACTGCCTTTTCCATAACCTCCTGAATTACAGGACCATCCGCCATAGGATCTGAAAAAGGAACCCCCAGTTCTATGATGTCTGCGCCATTTTCTGCATAGAAAACTAGCAATTCCAGGGTCTTGTCGAGATCCGGGTCTCCGGCGGTCATATAAGGTATACATGCCCTTCTACCGGTCTTCTTCAGCTTTTTAAAGGTATTCACTATTCTATTCATTGCCTTTCCTTATCTTCGCCACCTGGGCTACATCTTTATCTCCCCTCCCCGACAGGTTTACGATTACGATTTTCCCCCTAAGCTCGTTCGCATTCTTTATAACGTATGCAAGGGCATGGCTGCTTTCCAGCGCAGGGATAATGCCTTCTTCCCCGGATAGGAGGTAAAATGCATCGAGTGTCTCTTCGTCCGTAGCATACGTGTAATAGACCCTTTTTGTTTCTTTCAGAAAGCTGTGTTCAGGCCCTACACTCGCGTAATCAAGGCCGGCAGAAACGGAATGAGTTGACAGGATTTGACCATGTTCATCTTGAAGAACATAACTTTTGGTCCCCTGAAAGACGCCTATCTTTCCTGTGGCAAATCGCGCTGCGTGCATGCCCCCTTCTATCCCGAGACCTCCTGCCTCAACCCCGACGAGCCTTACATCATCCAACCTGAGAAAGGGGGAGAATATTCCCATGGCATTACTTCCGCCGCCGACACATGCAACGATTACATCAGGAAGCCTCTTCTCTTTTTTATATATCTGTTTGATCGTCTCTTTCCCGATTACCGATACAAACTCCCTTACCATTGAAGGATAAGGATGTGGGCCGAAAACAGTGCCAAGGACATAATGCGTATTTCGTACATTTGTCACCCAATCGCGAAGCGCTTCGTTGATGGCATCTTTTAAGGTTCTACTTCCGTTCTTCACCCCGACCACTTCCGCTCCCATCATCTCCATGCGGAATACATTGAGGACCTGCCGCCTCATATCTTCCGTCCCCATATAGACCCTGCACTTAAGCCCTAAAAGGGCCGATGCAGCGGCAGTAGCGACACCATGCTGCCCTGCCCCGGTCTCTGCAATGATCCTCTCCTTCCCCATCTTTTTTGCCAGCAGCACCTGGCCTATTGCGTTATTTATCTTATGCGCTCCTGTATGGCAAAGGTCTTCCCTTTTCAGATATAACCTGATACCAAGTTTTTTGGAGACATTTTCGACATAGAACAAAGGAGTAGGCCTGCCGACATATTCCTTGAGATGGAAAGCAAACTCTTTGTTGAACTTCCTGTCTTTAATGCAATTAAAAAAACCCTTTTTCAATTCATAGAGTGCCGGCATTAAAGTCTCGGGGACATACGCACCGCCAAATTGTCCGAAGTAACCATGTCTGTCTGCGCCCATTTACTACCTCATCATTCAATTTTCTTAAAAATATCACGCATTTTATCTGGGTCTTTAATACCGGGGGCTTTTTCCACTCCCGATGCAATGTCAATAGCATAAGGCCTCAATTCGAGAGCTTTATCGATATTTCCGATATGGATGCCGCCGGCAAGAATGTACGGTCTGTCAAACCCCTTCAGGAGGTCCCAATCGAATTTTTTTCCGTTCCCGCCATACATTTTTTCACGGTAGCTATCGAGGAGCGGAAACATCTTTGTCTTTTTCACCTTTTCCAAGTCCTCCGCATTCCTTATCCTGTGGGCCAGTATTGTAATCCCATGGAGGAGGGCACCGTCAACCGGGTCAACATCCACGATGCTATCGCCATACACCTGAATCCTGTCAAGCATGCAATATTCCTTTATCTCCATCATCCTTTCCCGGCTTTCATTTACAAAAACACCGACTTTTACCACAAAAGGGGGTAACCGGTTCGCAATCTCCCTTGCCTTCCCGCAGGAAACATACCGTTTGCTCCCTGTGTAGAAAATAAACCCTACGGCACAGGCACCGAGATCTGCTGCAAGACTGGCGTCTTTCAGGCTGGTAATGCCGCATATTTTCACCCTCGTTTTCATGACTTTTCACAGAGATTTTTAAGCATGCTTACGGGGTCTTTGGACATCATAAGCGACGTACCTACAAGAAATCCCGAAACCCCCTTTGCCATAAACCGTTCGATGTCTTCCCGTGTCTGTATGCCGCTCTCCACGATTACAGGACAATTTTCCGGAACAAATGGGAGAATCCCTTCCGATACGGAGAGATCAACAGCCAAATTCTCAAGGTTCCTGTTGTTTATACCGAGGATATAGCCTCTGTGGTCTGCAATCTTTTCGTATGTTGTGATTGAATGAACTTCAATAAGGACGTCAATGCAAAGACCCTCCGCAATTTCGAGATAGTCCCTCATCTGATGCCTGTCAAGGACTTCACCGATAAGGAGAACCGCATCTGCCCCTACGGCCTTGCTCCGATATATCTCGTATTCATCTACGATAAAATCCTTTCGTAAGATCGGCAGGCCTGTTATGGACTTTGCTTCATTTATTGAACCAAGGGAGCCTTGAAAATACTTCTCATCTGTAATGATCGATATCGCAGAAGCCCCGCCTTTCTCGTAATCTCTGATCAAAGGCGCAATATCCTGTCCGGTAAAGAACACCCCTTTTGATGGGGAAGCCTTTTTGATCTCGGCAATAATCTTCACTTCATCAGGAAATCTCTGCGAGAATCGCTCATAAAAAGATCCCCTTTTTTCACCGGAAAACTCCCCCGCTCCCCCATTGCAAGAAGAGGGTGAAAAAGAGGAGTTGGGTAGCACATCTCTTGATTCAAACATCTTCATCAATTCATTCAGAGGTGTTTGTGCCTTCCGCTCCTCAATCATAAGTCTTTTTTCTTCCACTATTTTTCTAAGAAACGTCATGATCTGCCTGCCTCGATTAACTCTTCAAGCTTCTCTATAGCCTTTCCCGAATCTATCACGTCCTCCGCATATTCTTTGCCTTCTTTTATGTCTTTGCAGATACCGGCTATATAAAATGCAGCGCCGGCATTCATAAGAACAATGGCCCTTTTTGCTCCATTTTCTCCGCCTGAGAGGATATACCTGAGGATTAGGGCATTTTCTTCCGCATCCCCTCCCTTCAGGTCTTCGATACTATATTCCTTGAGTCCGAAATTACCGGGATTTATCAGGTAATTGCTTATCTTACCATCTTTAATGTCCGCCACCTTTGTATCCGTTGTAACCGATATTTCATCCATCCCGTCAAGACCGTGAACAACCATAGCCCTTTTCGTGCCTACCCTTACCAGCACATTGGCAAACATTTCACATAACTCCCCCTTATAAACACCAAGAAGCAGATGCCTTGCCGAAGCAGGGTTTGTAAGAGGTCCAAGCATATTGAAGATTGTTCTGATCCCTATCTCTTTCCTGGGGTTTGCTGCATACCTCGCAGCACCATGGAACATAGGGGCAAAAAGGAAGGCCATACCGACTTCATCAAGATATTTTGCAGCATCCTCCGGTGAAGCATTGATGTCCACACCGAGTTTCTCCAGCACATCAGCACTTCCGCAACGGCTTGAAACGGATCTGTTCCCGTGTTTTGCAACTTTGACGCCGCCTGCTGCAACAACAAAAGCGGTTGCGGTAGATATATTGAATGTCATCGTGCCGTCTCCGCCGGTACCGACAATGTCGATTATTACCCCGTTTCTCATGCCTGCATTATCACGGTCTTTCACGTCGTTCAGGGTAATCCGGGCAGCCTTTTTTCTCATCACCTTCACTGCGCCTACAATCTCGTCAACCGTTTCACCTTTGATTCGGAGGGCGGTAATGAATGCGGCAATCTGCGCAGGGGTAGTATTCCCCTCCATGATATCTTCCATTACCAGAGCCATTTCATCAGTTTCAAGATCAACCATGTTGACAACTTTATTAATAGCCTCTTTGATCATCATTCATACCCCCATTACTTTTTGAAAGTACCAGGAAATTTTTCAATATATTCTTCCCTTCCCGCGTAAGAATCGATTCCGGATGGAACTGTACGCCTTCAAGAGCATATGCTTTATGCCGTATACCCATGACCTCCCCGTCTTTTGTCCATGCAGATACCTCAAAATCGCCACTTAGTCCGTTCATTTCAACAGCAAGGGAATGGTAACGCGTTGCCTCAAAAGGGTTGTCAATGTTGCTCAGAATCGTTTTTCCATCATGAAACACCAGGGAAGTCTTGCCGTGCATCAACTCTTTTGCATGGACGATCTTCCCTCCAAAGGCGTACCCGATAGCCTGATGTCCAAGACATACGCCGAGGACAGGTATTCTGCCTGCAAAGCGTTTTATGACATCAACAGATATACCTGCTTCCTTCGGGGTGCACGGCCCCGGGGATATGACTATTCTGTCCGGGGAAAGCTTTTCAATTCCCTCCGGGGTAATCCTGTTATTCCGGTACACCACAACCTCTTCGCCAAGTTCACCAAAATACTGGACGAGATTGTAGGTAAATGAATCGTAATTATCGATCATCATAAGCATATCAGTCTATAATCTCCCTTAATTCCACAATGGATTTCACCAGCGCCTGAGACTTGTGAATAGTTTCCATATATTCTTTCTCCGGTATGGAATCTGCCACAATACCGGCCCCGGCCTGTATGTATACTGTGTTTTGCCTTTTAAGAAGTGTCCGGATGGTAATGCAAAAGTCCATATTTCCGTTGTAGGCAAAGTAGCCGACGCACCCTGCATAGAATTCACGTTTTTCACTTTCCAGTTCTTCAATTATTTCCATTGCTCGTATTTTGGGGGCGCCTGTCACTGTACCTGCAGGGAAGGTTGCCTTAAATACGTCAAAGGCATCAAGGCCATCCCTGACCTTCCCCTTCACTGTAGAGACAATGTGCATGACATGAGAATATCTCTCTATACCCATAAAATCTGGCACCGACACACTTCCGGTCTCTGCGATCCTTCCCACGTCGTTTCTCCCAAGATCAACAAGCATCGTGTGCTCGGCCAGTTCTTTTTCGTCAGAGAGGAGTTCTCCTGCAAAGCGTTCGTCTTCCTCGCGGTCTTTGCCTCTTGGCCTCGTGCCTGCAATGGGCCTCACCTCAACCTCTCCGTTTTCAAGCTTTACCAATGTCTCCGGTGAAGAACCGATGAGGCTGTAATCAAGATAGTCGAGGAGAAACATATAAGGCGACGGATTCACAACCCTTAATGCCCTGTAGAGACTTACGCTGTCTATATCAATCTCAAGTGCGAACCTTTGGGATAAAACCACCTGGATCACATCACCGGTAAAAATATATTCTTTTGCCCGCAATACCATCTCTTCAAATTCTTCCTTTGATGTATTGCCACCCATCATTTTTACAGAGAGTCCGCCTTCTTTGCCCGGTACCAAGGGGGAGCGAATGATTTTCTGCAACTCGTCAAGCTCCTTCACTTCTCCTGCATAATTCTTCTGCATGTTGTCGTTGTTGCCGGCATCCTTGAAAATAAAAAGCGTCATTTTCCGGGTGTAGTTATCGAAGATGACAAGCTTTCTCGAAAAGATGAAATGCATGTCATACATACCCGGGGTTCGTTTCTTTTGAACAGGGATGTTCTCAAAGAATTGAATCACGTCATACCCCACATAACCTACAGCTCCTGCGCAGCAGGAAATACTGTCGGAGAAACCGAAGCCATTAATTTTATCGACAACCTTTTTTAGTACGAGAAAAGGATTATGATTCTCCAATTCATCTTCAACGATGCCGTTTAAAAAAACTTTCTTATCAATGCTTTTGAACACAAGAAACGGTTCAAAACCTATAAAAGAAAACCTGCCGAGCTTTTCCTTCGCCTCTACGCTTTCGAGAAGGAAGGAGGGAGACAGTGGGAATGCCTGCTTCAATTTCATATAGCACGACAGGGGAGTATCAAGATCTGCCAGGATATCCTTGGAAAAGGGGACAACGTTGTTCGCTCCAGCCTGTTTTAAAAATTGATTCAAGGTCATAGCTTCTCCATCCGCTTGCATTTTCTCTTCATCATATATTTGCCCTTAATCGCTGTAAAAAAACCCGCAGCTCTTCATGGTCCCTGCCCTTGATAATATGTTTCAGATACTCCAACCTGGCGGTAACCTTTTCCAGTTCGCCCGAAGAATAGGGGTTAAAGAGTATCTCTGCGAGGAGGTGGTCGTCTTCAGACAAGAGTCCTCTGGCAATTTCTTTGTGCTTGGAGAAGGTGGTACCGGGCACTGTGCTGCGATCGACACATGCAGCAAACGCCATGGAAGAAATGAAGGGTATCGTAAGGGAATATGCCATCATCCTGTCATGCTCTTCAAGGGAATATTCGAAGATTTTCACTTTTCGCATCCCGAAAAAATTTCTAAAAAAACGAGATCCCTCACCGTCAGAGCTTTTTATAATGATTACACTTTCCTCCTTAAGGAATTCCATGTCTGCAAAGGTCGGGCCGAACATGGGGTGAAGGGATGCAAACCGGAAAGGGCTTCTCCTGTAATAATCGGCGATATCTCCTTTTATTGACGCAATGTCGCTGATAATACAATTCTCTGAAAGATAGGGCGCCGCTTCCTCGAAGGCCGCTACAGTGTTCCGGAGGCTCACGGCGTTGATCAGGAGCTCAGGGTTGAATGCCGCCATCCCATGTAATGCGGACAGGGTCTTCACGCCTTTGAGATCACGCATCACCGCCGGATCTGCATCATAGACCGATATCTCGTGATCCCTTGAGAGTTCCCGTATAAACCACGAACCCATCTTGCCTGCACCTAAAATTGTTATTCTCATGTCGTAGCTCCTTTATAAGATTTGTAACACCCGAGGAATTTGAAGCTCACGGTTTTTGCCTGCACTGTCTTCAGTACATCCAGTATCTTCACGTCTTTATCCGAACCTTCAAAATCCGTAAAAAAGACATAACTCCCAAGATTGTTTCTTGCCGGCCTTGATTCTATCCTCGTAAGATTTATGTCCGCATCGGTAAATACCTTCAAGACAGTAAAAAGGGTTCCCGTCTCATGCTTGACGGAAAATACTATGGAACATTTGTCTCCCTGCTCGGAACCGGTATCCCTGCATAATATAATAAATCTTGTCGAATTCGATTGATGGTCTTCTATATTTTCTTTTATTATCTCCAAATGGTAAAGGTCTGCACAAAGTTTATTTGCAATAACACCGACAGCTTCCGGCCTGTTATCGGAGAGCATCTTTGCTGCTCCGGCAGTATCATAAAAAGGTCTCGGCTCAAGCTTGTGCCGGGAAATAAATTCACGGCACTGGGCGAGGGCCTGGGGATGGGAATAAACAATTTTCAAATCCCGGTACTCTGCTTCAGGAAGGGCAAGAAGGCAATGATGGACGGGTATATTGATCTCCCCTATGATCTTCAGCTCTGTTTCAATCAACAGATCGTTGACCTGCGTTACCGGCCCTTCAAGTGAATTTTCAACAGGAACCATACCAAAATCAAGCTGTCCTCCGGCAACCTCATTAAACACCTCATAAAATTCTCTACAGGGAATAGGTATCATGGAAGGATCATATACGAGGGATGCAACCTCGCTGTACGCACCATGCTCTCCCTGAAAACCGATGAGCTTCAGGCCTTTTTCCTGGACGGCCCTGCTTTCGTCCATGATCTGCCCGTACAATCTCTCCAAGAATTCCGGCTGTATAAGATTACGGGAAAGCCTTTTCACATTGTCGAGAATCTGTTGTTCCCGGCCGGTATCTGTGATCTGCTGCTTGAACTTTCTCGACTTTACCGCAAGTTCCATCCTCTGATTCAGGAGTCCTATGATCCCGCAGTCGATAAGATCAATTTTTTTTCTGATAAGCTCCAGATTGCCATGTTTCATGTGATTATCCTTTTTAATTTATGTTCTATAAGCATAAGATCGGCAAAGACTACTGCAGTAACAGCCTCTATAATGACGGGCATTCTGAGGGCAATGCACGCATCATGCCTGCCCCCGACAGAAAGTTCTACGGTCTCTCCGCTTCTCAAATCAATAGTGTGCTGTTTGGCCGGAATGCTCGACGTCGGCTTTACGGCTACCCTGAATAAGAGTTCATTTATGTTTGTAATGCCGCCGTTGATGCCGCCTGCATTATTCGTCTTTGTCTTTCCTTCCATATTCATGATCTCGTCATTACACTCACTTCCCCGCATACGAGCACATAAGAAGCCTGCCCCGAATTCTACCCCTTTTACGGCAGGGACGGAAAAGACGATATGGCTGATGAGGGATTCGACAGAGTCGAAAAAGGGTTCTCCAAGGCCTATAGGCAAACCGCTTGCCCTGCATTCGACTATGCCGCCTATGGAATCATTTTCTCTCATTGCAGAAGCCGTTGCTCCTTCAATCTCTTTCGAGCCGCCGGCTTCCGAAAGCAACGCCTCAATCTTTACCGGATGGAGAATTTTCTTTGCAATGACTCCTGCGGCGACCAGTCCCGCAGTAAGCCTCCCTGAGAAATGACCTCCTCCCCTGTAATCGTTAAAACCTCCATATTTGCGATATGCTGTAAAATCTGCGTGTCCCGGTCTCGGTTTGTACCGGATATTCTCATAGTCGGACGAATAAATATCCCTGTTCTCGAAAAGAATGAGTATGGGGGCGCCGGTAGTTCTCCCATTGAACACGCCGCTTTTTATGAAAGGAATATCCGGTTCCTTTCTCGTGGTTGCCCCCTCGCCGCCGCCTCTCCTGCGCCCAAGGTCCCTGCTGAATTCGTCATCGGCAAGATGGATGCCGGCAGGGCAACCATCGATTAGAATGCCGACACATTCCCCATGAGATTCGCCAAAAATGCTTATCCTGAAAAACCTTCCGAAAGTATTCATCGTGTCACCTTTACTGAATCTAACGTTTCAAAAAAAGAAGGATAAGATTTGGATACACATTCGGAATTTTCTATCTCAACATCTCCCTCCCCGCCAAGGGCGGCAACTGCACAGGCCATGGCAATTCTATGGTCGTTATGAGAATCCACGATCCCTCCCCGGTTATTGCCTCCGTCGATCTCCATCGAGTTTTCAAAAACCCTTATCCTGATCCCGAGTTTGCAAAACTCCGATGCTAAAGCGAGAGCCCGGTCGCTCTCCTTACCCTTCAGGCGCCGGGCGCCATGAATCACGCTCTTACCGGTACAACCCGCTCCAAGCGCAACAAGGGGAGGAAAAAGATCGGGACAGTCGCTTGCATCAAATTCAAAAGCGTTCAGTTCATCCTTCATAACCGAAATATAGTCTTTGCCTATCTCTATATGTGCTCCTGCCTTCATCAGCGCCCCGATCACCGCTTTATCCGCCTGATAAGAGTCGAGGTTCAAGCCCCTCACCTCTACAACGCCTGCCAGTGCCCCTGCCACAAGAAAAAATGCGGCGCCCGACCAGTCGCCTTCGATCGAGTGAGTACCGGGTTTATAACGCTGATCGCCTTTTATACGAAATTCCGTAAGGTCTTTGCCGGTTAAGACCGTTACCCCGAATCTCTTCATAATATTAATTGTCAGCGCTATATAGGGGCTGCTTTTAAGACCGGAGACCATGACAACAGAATCCCCTTCACACAAAGGAAGCGCCATAAGTAAACCCGTTAAAAACTGTGAGCTTTCAGAGCAACTTATCCCTATTTGGCCTGACCTGATCCTTCCCTTTACCTGTACTGGGGCATATCCTTCGTCAGTTATGCATGTCGCACCCAGGCCCGCCAGTTCTTCAACCATCCCCATAGGTCTTGAACATAGCGAGCCTGCAGCCTGCAATGTAATATCTTCTTCAAGCAGCCCTGCTACGGGAGCAAACATCCTCATGCAAAGACCCGATTCACGGCAATCGAGAACATTTCCTTTAATAATCCTCTCCTTTAAGCTGCCGTTTCCCGTGATGGTCACACGATCTGTTTCCGTATATATTTCAGCCCCGAGTCTATCCGCTATGCCGAGGGCAGACAAACCATCACTGCAAAAAGAAGGGTTTTTTATCACGGATTCGCCCGAAGCCAGTAAAGACGCGGCAACAGTCCTTATCATAACGCTTTTTGACGGCGGCGCATCGAGAGTACCGTTAATCTTTGAAGAACATATACGTTTCACCGACGATCCTCCTTACGATTTCACCAGGTTCTTCCCCATCCGTCTTTACAAACAGATCGGAAACACGGGCATACAGGGGCAATCTTGCCTTTAAAATCAATTTTATCCCTGATTTTCCGGGCATCCGGTTGAGCAGGGGACGTCCGCCGTTTCTGTCGACTCTCTTCAGCACGGTATTGATGTTTGCCCATAGCCATACGACAACACAGTTCCTTTTTAGTACGGTCACATTTCTCCCGTTTAAAACAACACCGCCACCGCACGAGATAACTCTGCCCGAAATATTTGTGATGTCCCTGATCTCCATTTCCTCCATTTTTCTGAAAACGTGTTCCCCTTTACTTTTAAATATATCCTCTACGGATAACCCTGCCTTTTGTGCTATCTCCGTATCGATATCCACGAGAGGCATGCCCGTCTTTCCGGATATGCCGGAGGCCACCGTCGATTTGCCGGCGCCCATAAAGCCCACGAGGGCTATATTCCTTTTGTAAACCGGTCTCCTTTTGTAGAGCATTTTCCTCATAACATCCAAGGGCGGCTCTATCCCCGTAAAATGCTTAAATGCTTGAATGCCTTGGAAAAGAAGCCATTCTTTCCCGTTTATAACCCTGCAACCCCTCTTTTTTGCGTCCTTCACCAAAGGGGTTTCCACCGAATAAGTCGCATCTAGTACAACAAGCCCTTTTCTAAGGAGAATGGGATCCACTATCCTTGCATTGACGGGCAGACACTGAACAAGGATATCCACACCCTCAAGCTCTTCGTTGATAAGCTCAAGTGCGGATGCTTTACAGCCTGATGCCTCCGCAAAGCCTCTTGCCTTTTCAAAAGTGCGGTTAAAAACAACAACCTCTGCGCCCTCTGAAAGCAGCGCAAGAACTGCAGCCTTTGCAGCACCCCCTGCGCCGATAACAGCCGCCTTTCGTCCCGACAACCTCACATTGCCGGCTAAAAAGGCATTTGTAACACCGGCAATATCCGTATTATATCCCCAATGCCTGCCATTCCGTAGCACCACCGTATTGGCAGCACCTGTCTTTTTTGCACTATCATCCAAATCATCGAGAAACTGTACTATCTCTTCTTTGAAGGGCGACGTTATATTGACGCCGGCAATCGCCAAATCTCTCGTTATTTCAATAACCTCTTTCGCCTTCGAGGCGGCAATACGGATATAGACGGCATCCAGGGCACATGCCTTGAATGCGGCATTAAACATCCCGGGGCTCATACTGTGAAGCACAGGATTCCCTGCAACGGCAAAAATCTGCGTCTTTTTTATTTTATATGGTTCACCGGGTTCACTGGGCCCATTCATTCAGCAACCTCATCATGTTTTCCAAACGTCCTTTTTCAATCTGGCCTTCGGCAGTCTCTCTTCCTTCTGCATGAGACGCATATGTAAAAAGACTTCCCAAAAGAGGGGCAACAATCCGCGTTATACGCCCCTTTTCACCCATCCCTACGACTACCAGCCTCCCTTTATAATTCTCATAACCAAGCAACCCCAAAAGCCTGGCGCCATCAATAATCGAATTCGCCTTGCAGGCAATTTTGACAATGTCGGCGCCTTCGGCAAAGCACAGCAAAATGATATCTTTAAGCCTTCTTTCCGACGGTGTTTTTTCGTAGTCATGAAAAGAAACAATTACTTTACAGCCCTTTTCCCTTGCCTTACCAATGATCTCCCTCATGTAGTCACTTTCAGACTCAACCTCAACATCCACATACGTTGCCCCTGCCTCTATCGCTGCCATCAGGCATTCCTTTCTCCTCAGGTCACTGAGAACTCCGGGTCTGCATGTGGCAATAAATGCGGCCGGCCGGGAAAAGATTTCCACAATATCTTCCCCGGACAGCATCATTCTGTCCATCCTTACTTCTACGATATATGTTTTATCTAAATTCATCAGATAGTTAGTATCATATTGTTCATCCACGCTAACACATATCATTAACTATCTCCTCGATTTCATTTATATTTACCTTACCTACGCCTGCTGTTCCAATCCCGTCGAGAAGAACGGAATATACGTGCCCGCCTTCCCGCTTTTTATCCTTCCTGATTGCATCCATGATCGCTTCCCTATCCCCGTTAAACGATACGGGAAGACCGAACATCTCAAGCACCTTTCGTATCCTTTCCACATCTCTTCTACGTAAAAGTCCTCTTACCCGTGAAAGCTCCGCCTCCATGACCATTCCCACGCTTATGGCTTCACCGTGTTTAATCCCGGCAGTCTTTTCTATCGCATGGCCAAGGGTGTGACCGAAATTCAATTTTCTTCTTTCACAGCGTTCCGTTTCGTCCTGTAAGACAATGCCTGTTTTCACCTTCAACGAATCGTACACTATCCTTTCTATAACGGCCTTTTCAAGCGATAGCGCCGCCTCCGGATTTCTTTCCATAAAGGCAAGGAGCGCCCTATCCCCTATGAGGGCATGCTTTATTACCTCTGCAAACCCATTTCTCAGTTCCATCTTTGACAGGGTTTTCAGGGCTTCAAAGTCGCAAAGGACAAATTGCGGCTGGCTGATCGTCCCGATCAGATTTTTGTAACCATTGAAATTAACGCCATTTTTCCCGCCCACGCTTGCATCCACCTGCGCAAGAAGCGTGGTAGGCGCAAAGGCAAAAGGCAAGCCCCTTAGATAGGTAGAGGCGGCAAAACCTGCAATATCGCAGACAATCCCGCCGCCGATGCCCAATACAAAAGATGAGCGATCACATTCGGACTTCATGAGGCCTTCATAAATCTCATGAACTGCAGCAAGGGTTTTGTGTTTTTCCCCCGCTTTAATGAAGATTGTCCTGTATCGAGAGAATTGCTCCCCGTAAAGCCTATGAACAGTACTGTCAGTTATAACTATTGTTTTTTCAATATTACAAAAATCAATCAGATTATTTAACGGAAGATCCAACAATATTGAGCTATTACCTGTTTTTCCCGACAGAGCTATCCGTTTCATTCAGAGTCCGCCATAAACTCGTGAAGCACGCGAATCTTTTTCATCATTATGGAGAATTGACCGGGACTCAGCGTTTGTTCTTTGTCGCAAATGGCTTCAGCCGGATCGACATGAACCTCGACAATAACCCCCGCCGCACCGGCTGCGACTGCAGCAAGGCTCAACGCCTGTATAAGGCTGCGCCTCCCCGCGGCATGGGAAGGATCTATTATCACCGGGAGGTGCGTCAGCTCTTTAAGCGCCGGAACAGCGCTTATATCGAGGGTATTTCTCGTGTACGTTTCAAATGTTCGGATGCCCCTCTCACAAAGTATCACGTCGGGATTCCCTCCATCAAGGATGTATTCCGCACAGTTCAACCATTCTTCTATTGTCGAATTCATACCTCTTTTCAGCAGAATCGGCTTTCTCGTCTTTCCCACCTCTTTGAGAAGCGAAAAATTTTGCATGTTCCTCGCCCCTATCTGTAAAACATCGGCATATTCACATACCCACGGAACATCTCTCGTGTCTATTACCTCCGTGACTATGGGCAACCCGGTCTCTTCTCTGGCCTTTTTCAGTATCTTGAGCCCCTTCAATCCAAGCCCCTGAAAGGCATAGGGAGAGGTTCTCGGTTTGAAAGCCCCGCCCCGCATCATGTCGGCGCCGGCCTCTTTTACGGCCCGTGCAGTTTCAATGGTCTGTTTTTCGTTCTCTACTGAACACGGGCCGGCGATAACACAAAAACCGTCTCCAATTGTCGTATCACCAACATAGACAACTGTTTTTTCGTTATCCTTCAGGGCAGTTAATTTTATGTTCTTCATTGAGTCTCCTTTCTTCTCCTTTCCATGATTATAAAATAAAAAAGGCCATGGGCTTTTACACCCATGGCCTTTTTCGGTATCTCTATAACATTATACCGGACATGGGTGTATAAAGATATAGAGATACCAGCTGCTAAAATTATTTGATATTTTCCGCATGTTATTCATTGCATTCAACTTAGTACAAATCTATTTTCAATGTCAACATAAATTAACAGATTATAGAGATATCAGGTATTCGAACGGGTTTATATCACCTTTCAAGGCCTATTTGATATAGTGTGCGCCCCTGCTCATCCGGTTTTTGAATGCGGATTGAGCCACTATAAACGCCGTCCTTATTCCGTTTCTGAGATTGATCACCATAGGAACAATGCGAGCCTTTCTGTAAAAATCATCAATCCTGTTCTTGAGATAGCCAAGATCTGATTTTGCCCTCTCCAGTCGCTTGACTGTCCTTATAATACCCACGTAATTCCACATTGTGGATCTTATATTTACCCAGTCCTGTTGAATAAGCGCCGGGTCAACCTCTTCTTCCCGTTCCGGAAAGCGCCAGGGCGGGATTTCAGATTCTTCATATGGTTTTTTATCATCAAAGTGTTCAGCTATATGTCGGGCAGATCTTATTCCCCACACCAACCCTTCAAGGAGCGACGTGGAGGCAAGTCTGTTGGCGCCATGTATGCCCGTTGCCGTCACCTCCCCGGCAGCATAGAGATTATTAAGAGATGTCCTTCCCCAGACATCCACCTGAACACCTCCGCAACTGTAATGAGCGGCAGGCACAACCGGAATAGGCGCCTTCTGGATATCGATATCAAGGGACAGACAGCGTTTATAAATAGTGGGGAAACGTTTCTTGATATTGATATCCGTATAAGAGGCAATATCGAGATAGACATAGGAATCACCTCTTTTTATCATCTCTTCATATATTGCCCTCGATACCTCATCTCTCGGCGCAAGATCGCCCAAAGAAGAATATTTGTCCATGAAAGGCACATCGTCTTTTGTTTTAAGCTTTGCGCCCTCACCCCTTAACGCCTCTGAAATAAGAAATCCGTCGGCGTCTTTATGGAAAAGGCTTGTCGGATGGAACTGAATGTATTCCATATTGATCAGTCTGGCTCCTGCCCTGTCGGCCATTGCAAATCCGTCGCCTGTTGCACTGGAAGGGTTTGTGGTGTGGAGATAGATTCTTCCGAGACCTCCGGCTGCAAGGATAGTATAGGTCGAGAATATCCTCTCCACCTGCTCGCTTTCGTTATTCAGCACATATGCGCCTATACACTGCGGCTCCATATACAACGCAAGCGGACTGGTCGAATGATGCGGTATGGTAAGCAGGTCTACTGCGGTATAATTTACAAAAACCCTGATTTTTTCTATCTCCATCACCTTTTTTACAAGGGCTTCCTCAATGGACTTACCGGTAGAATCCATACAATGAAGAATCCTTCTCTTCGAATGACTTGCCTCCCTTGCATATTCATATCCTGTCTCCCCGGAACGCGAAAAAGGGACACTAATTTTGTTAACCAGAAAAGCATCAACCAGGGATGGCCCTTCGTAGGCAACCACTTTAACCGCCTCAAGGTTTGAGATTCCATCACCCGCCTGCATAATATCGTTTATAAGGTATTCCGGGGAGTCATCCCTTCCCATAGAGACAATTCCACCCTGGGCATGGTATGTATTCGATTCTTCAAGGGTTGATCCCTTTGTAACGACAATCACGTCGAGCCCTGAATCCGCGGCGGTAATGGCCGCCGAAAGACCGGCTATGCCCGAACCGACAATGAGGACATCACAATAATGCCTGTTGTCTTTATTCATTTTATGTAATCTCCAGCATTCTTTTTAAGGCCAGCCTTGCATGTTCCGTATACGTTCCATCCACAAGAACCGGATCGACAGCCCTTCCTTCGACCAGATATTCAAGCACACGAAGAAGTTTCTCCGGCGTAACCTTCGCCATCTCCCTGCAGCCTGAACCCAAAAGGGGAACAATAAGCTTATCCGGGTTTTCTTTTCTGATCCTGTCTACAAAGTTAATCTCCGTTCCAATTGCCCAGCTTGAACCTGGGGCCGATTTTTCTACAGTATTCTTGATGAAGCTCGTTGAACCCGCCAAATCCGAAACGTTAACGGTATCAGGTGTACACTCGGGATGCACAATGACCTTTATGCCTTCATATTGCCTCTTTATTGCCTCCACATGGGACGGTAAAATAACCGTATGAACGATGCAAAATCCTCTCCACAAAAAAATCCTTGTATTGTTCATTGATGCCCTATTACTGCTGCCGTCGGTCTCGTAAGGATCCCAGAGAAACATCTCTTCGTCGGATATACCCATGGTATGTGCCATGTTCCTTCCAAGGTTTTCATCCGGAAAAAAGAAAGGGACTGCATTTCTGGAAAAAACATGTTCCATGACCTTTTTAACATTGGCTGATGTACACACAAGCCCTTCGTTCTTACCGCAAAAGGCCTTTAAATCGGCGTTCGAGTTAACATACACAACGGGGATAATCCTTTTCCCTGTCTTTTTCAAGGTAATCCATGCCTTTTCAACATCATCTATATTCGCCATCTCTGCCAGGGGACATCTTGCTTTTGTTTCCGGATGAAACACTATCTGTTCGGGGCTGCATATGATTCGCGCCATTTCAGCCATAAAGGATACGGAACAGAAGATGATATAGCGTGCATCTTTCTGTTTTGAAGCGGCCTGAGCAAGCTGTAAAGAATCTCCAATAAAATCTGCCGATTGTATAATGTCGTCATTTTGATAGAAATGTGCCAATACAACCAGGTCACTGCCAAGTTTCTTTCTGGCAGCCTTTATCCTTTCCAGTATTTCCGTTTTCGTTGGTTGTGGTTTACGGATCACCTACAAGACTCCTTCGTGAAGCAAACTTATATCGAGTGACTTAAAAGAATGTGTCAATGCCCCTATTGAAATAAAATCGACGCCGGACTTCGCAATTTCCATTATGTTTTCCATGTTTACGTTCCCGGACACTTCAATGGGAATCCTTTTGTTCACGAATAAAACTGCCGTTTTTATCCCTTCTGTATCCCAGTTGTCGAGCATTATACGATCTACATCTTCCTTCAATGTCTCCTCTAACTCCACCATGTTTTTTACTTCTACCTCTATAGGCGCCTTCGATATGTCGCGGATCTTCCTTACTGCATCTTTTATGGAGCCTGCAGCAGCTATATGGTTTTCTTTAATAAGGGCCATTTCACTGAGATTGCCCCTGTGATTATAGCCTCCACCCATTCTCACCGCATATTTTTCCTTTTCCCGGTGGCCGGGGGAAGTCTTCCTTGTATCAAGTATCTTAACTCCGGTGCCTTCAACGGTCTCAACAAACTTCCCGGTTAATGTGGCTATGCCTGAAAGTCTCTGCAGAAAGTTCAAGGCAACCCTTTCGCCCGTCAATATTGCACGTGTCCTTCCTTTAATAATGGTGATTATGTCGCCCTCCTTCACATGCTCCCCGTCTTTTTTCCATTCTTCATATACCAATGTACCGTCAAGCTCCATGAAAACTTCTTTTGCAATGGACTGGCCGGCAATAATACCATTTTCTTTTGCAACAATTCTGGCCACTGAAACATGCATTTCAGGCACTATGGCATTTGTGGTAATATCCCCCGTACCGATATCTTCCGTCAGATAATATTTTATGCTGCTCTTCATAGAGTTATTTATTATAAGGTTGTATAGAAACTGAGTCAATCAAAGACCGCTATTCTTTTTAAAATAGTTTTGTAATCATACTCAATATATGTCATATCTATATAGAATCTCAGATTCAAAAATAAAATTCAATTCTATTGAAAATGTAAATACGGAGGTATAAACATGAAGTTTTTTATAGACACAGCAAACGTTGAAGAGATCAAAAAAGGAGCTCAAATGGGCCTCGTAGATGGTGTTACAACAAATCCGTCATTGCTCTCAAAAGAAAAAAAGGATCCCCAAAAAGTAATAAAAGAAATTTTATCTATTGTAGATGGACCCGTAAGCCTGGAGGTTGTAGCCACAGATTTCAACGGCATGGTGGAAGAGGCAAGAAAATTGGCATCATTGGGCCCGAATGCCGTCATTAAAATCCCAATGACTGAGGAAGGGGTTAAGGCAGTAAGAACGCTCTCCCAGGAAGGGATAAAAACAAACGTCACATTAATATTCCAGCCTGTTCAGGCGCTTATTGCAGCAAAGGCGGGTGCAAATTACGTAAGCCCGTTTATCGGAAGGCTTGATGATATTTCCCAGAGAGGCATGGGGATTATTGAAGATATAGCAACAATCTTTTCAAATTACGGGTTCGAATCGGAGATTATCGTTGCAAGCATCCGAAATCCCGTCCACGTCCTTGATGCAGCATTAATAGGCGCAGATATTGCCACCATACCTTTTAATGTCCTTTCGCAGCTTATTAAGCATCCGCTGACTAACATCGGGCTTGAGAAATTTTTAAAGGATTGGCAATCGATTAAACAGTAAACAGATCAAGTGATTGAGTAAATAGGTAATTGAGTGATTGAGTAAATAGGTAATTGAGTAAATGGTAATTAAAGTCACTAAATTACTTAATTACTTATTCACTTATTCACTTAATTACTTATTCACTTAATTACTTAATTACTTAATTACTCTGATAAGTTCTTGCTCAGAGGTTTTTCCGGTTATCTATTGAGCTTTTGATAGTCAGCGGGTCTATGTAAACAATATCCCCACCTACTGGGATGCCTGAGGCGATTCTTGTAATCCTTACATCAAGGGGTTTCAGTATCTCACTTATATAATGGGCTGTCGTATTGCCTTCTATATTAGGATTGGTAGCGATGATCACTTCCCTGATTCCTTCCCTGATAATCCTCTCATGTAATTCCTTTATCCTCACTTCATCGGGGCCGATGCCCTCAATAGGATTTATGACGCCATGAAGAATGTGATACTTATAATAACCCGGGTTAGCCGATTCAACAACCATCATATGTGATGATTCTTCGACAACGCAGACAATAGACCTGTCTCTACGGGGGTCGGTACAGATTGCACAAGGATCAACATCCGTAATGTTAAAGCAGACACTGCAAAGTTTTATTTTCTCTTTCACATCGAGAAGGCTTTCTGAAAGCTCGGATATATAGCCGCCCTTTGAGTTGAGAAGAAAAAAGGTAAGTCTTGTAGCGGTTTTCCTTCCGATACCTGGCAGTTTTGTCAGGTTTTCAATCAACCGCTCTATTGGTCCGGGATAATACATTTTCAGATTCCAAAGGGCATCTGCATTCCGCCAAGTCCGGTAATCTTCGCCATCTCTTCCTGCATCATGTCCTTTGATTTATTGAGACCTTCATTGATAGCTGCAACAATAAGATCCTCCAAAAGCTCTTTATCCTTTTCTTCCCATATTTCCTCGGAAATCTTCATTGAAAGCAACTCCTGTTTACCGTTTACCACACAAGAAACCATGCCCCCGCCGGATTGGGCTTCAACGGTTTTATCACCCATCTCTTCCTGCATCTTTTGAAGCTTTTCCTGGATCTTTTTTGCCTGACTTAATATTTGACCAAAATTCTTTGACATATCCCTTCCTCCTTCATACTTTAAATAAGGATTCTGCCTCTTTTACATAATCCTCAAGCAGATTCTTTTTCTTCTCAGATCCATCTTTAAAAATTAACCCCATTTCACTGCCAAAAAATATCTTCGAATACTGCCTTATGTCATCCTTTAAGCTGTTGTCATCCTTGATGAAACTGTAGTTTTTATCAACAAAGACAACCATGTTGCCGCCTTCCATCTTAACTTCAAGGGACTGCAGGATGCTGCTTATGAAGGGTTTTTTCTGTTTCATATATTCTATAAACCCTTTTAAATCAGTCTCAAATTGAGGTTCGGACGAGTGATGCTCTTCCGCAAATTTATCATCTTTATCATAACTATCATGCAAATGACGTTCTGAATGATCGTGCTTATTCAAATCATCAATCATTTTCTCAACATCCCTCAGTTTTGAGATATTGAAGAGATTAATATAAAGTATCTCAAGGGAAATCCTCTGGAAAATACCTCTAAACATGTCCTCTGATCTCAGCATATAATTCAGCATATTTTGAATCTCATAATATTCAATGCCTTTTAACAATTCTGAAATCCTCTTATATTCTTCATCGCCCATATAGAAAAAGGGAGGAATACTGCCATAGACCTTCAATATCATCATGTTTCGCAAAAAGGATATAAGACCTTCGTATACCTGATAGGTATCATAACCGTCATTTAAAGTCTTTTCGATAATTTCAAGGCCGGCTTTCAGGTTTCCATCCAGAATAGATTTAATGAGATTGTGAAGGACTTCTCTCTCTACAATGCCGATTACACTGATAACGTCTTTCTCGGAAATAAAATCACCGCAGTAAGCGATAATCTGATCCAACAGAGACTCGGCATCCCTCATACTCCCATCCGCTTCAACTGCGATATGACTGAAAGCGCTTTCATCGTATTTTATCTTTTCATCCTTGCAGATCATTTTTAACTGGTCAGCAATCTCCCTCTCGGAAATCCTTTTGAAGTCAAAACGCTGACATCTGGACATTATCGTGTAGGGAATCTTCTGCGGTTCTGTAGTTGCAAGAATAAAGATATTGTTTCCAGGGGGCTCTTCGAGGGTCTTCAGAAAGGCGTCTCTCGCCTGCGGTGTCAGCATATGTGCCTCATCGAGGATATACAGTTTGTAAGTGCCCTTCATGGGCATATATTTTACGGTCTCCGTAAGCTCTCTGATGTCGTCAATTCCCCTTGTCGATGCTGCATCTATCTCAATAACATCAACAAAGCTGCCGTTATCTATTGCAGCGCAATTTTCGCATATGCCGCAAGGTTCTTCCCTTGGCCCTCCGATACAGTTCATGGCCTTGGCAATTATCCTTGCCAGCGATGTTTTACCGACACCCCTCGGACCGGTAAAAAGGTAGGCATGCGCTATTCTGTTGTATTTAATTGAATTTTTTATTGTCGTAACAATATGGGGCTGGCCAACAACATCCTCAAAGCGTTTTGGTCTCCACCTTCGTGCAATTACCGTATAGTTCAAGCGGGAATACCCCTTACGAAATGCAAATCGCGAAATGCAAATCGCGAAAATGCAAAAACGAAAGCACAAAAGCAAGTTCCAGATTTTAGAAAATATTGTCTTTTAGTGTTTTGCTTTTTCACTTCGAGATTCGAGATTTGAGATTTGAGATTTCTTAATTGCCGTCTTCCGTATTTCGATTCTACATTCATAATTTTTCATAGATATAAACCAGGCTACCTGCGGCACACGGATCAGTTACTACCGCTGCTTCCTTCCGAACCTGACGGGGTTTATAACCTCAACGTTGCGCAGGGCCTGGCAAATTTTTCACAATATTTTATGGCGGAGAGACAGGGATTTGAACCCTGGGTACGCGTTTTAGCACGTACACACGATTTCCAGTCGTGCTCCTTCAGCCTCTCGGACATCTCTCCGGGTTACATTTTATATCATACTCCGCCGGAAAGAGACAAGGTAATTCAGAAGGCAGGGTTGGAGACTTTCACCTTGCCGCTTCCCCGTTTCGCAATTCGCATTTCGCCTTCAGCCTTTCGCCTTGCACATTACACCCGAACATTATATATGTATAATCAATGCATAAAACAAACATTTTACGATTAATTATCACTGTACTGGTCGCCGGCTTTGGCGGTATTGTCGCACAAACGATACTGTTAAGGGAGTTGCTGATCCTCTTTTCGGGGAATGAACTGTCCATTGGGGTAATCATCGGCTCATGGGTAATATGGGAAGCCATCGGGGCATTTATAGGAGGTAAATTTAACCGTAAAGACAACCCTGACTTTTTTATATTATCCATTATCCTCTTCTCGATATTTTTCCCTGCAAGCATCTATCTGACCCGCATTTTCAAAGTATTGCTCTCTATCCCTCCGGGTGTGGGAGTTGGACTACTGCCGATCCTTTACTCTTCAGTTATCATTCTTCTCCCAACAGGCATCCTCCACGGCTTGTCTTTTACCCTGGCGTGCTCAATCCATAATCAACTGACCGGCAAAGGGGCATCATCGACAGGAAGAGTCTATTTCTATGAAATGCTCGGAACGATTGCAGGGGGAGTATTGGTGAGCTATCTCTTTATTCCATATTTCAATTCTTTTCAGATCGCCATTGCTGTGGCCTTTACGGGCGCAGTTGCCTGCCTGGTCTATATGTATCCAACCGGCGCACACAACACGCGGGAGGGGGCAACCGGGTACCCGCTTGCGGGTGTTCCTTTGATGGCAGGAATCCACAAAGGATTATTTTCATTTGCCGCCGTACTCTCGGTTTCCGCTATTATTGCCCTGACGTTTAATTTTGCAGATAAGATCCACACAACTTCCATAAAAAAACAATGGCCGCAGCAAAACGTTGTCTATTATGAAAATTCCTTTTACCAAAATATAGTTGTAATCCACAACGAAAACCAGTACACCTTTTTCGCTGACGGCATACCCGTCATCACCACGCCGGTGCCTGACATCACCTTTGTAGAAGAGTTTGCCCATTTCCCCCTCCTTGCCCATCCCGATCCGAAGAATGTCCTCATCCTTGGCGGAGGTGCAGGCGGCCTCATCAATGAAATCCTCAAATACCCGGTAATTCAAAAAATTGACTATGTGGAAATGGACCCCCTGCTCCTTAAAACTATTAAAAGATTCTCTACACCGCTCACACAGGAAGAACTCGATGATCGTTCTGTAAAAACACACTACACGGACGGCAAGATCTTCCTGAAAGAAACAAAGACCAGGTATGATGCCATATTTATCGGACTTCCCCCGCCTTACACGCTCCGGATGAACAGGTTCTATACACAGGAATTTTTTAATACGGCAAAGTCTATTTTGAAAACCGACGGGATACTTGCCCTAACCATGCCGGGTTCTCTCGCTTACTATAATAATGAATTAAAAGAACTCAACGTAAGCATTTTTCAAACGCTCAAATCGGTTTTCCCGCATGTCTTTGTTCTCCCCGGCGATTTCAACCTCTTTATCGCTTCGTCTTCCGGTTGGGTTGAAAATATGTCCCCTGCCCCGCTTTTCAGCTCATTAACAAAACAGAAAATCTGGACAAATCTGATAACGCTGCCCCACATCAATTACAGATTTGATAAAAAGCAGCAGGAATGGTTTTTCTCAACCATCAAAGACACGAAAGCATCAATTAACAAAGATTTTTCACCTAAAGGGCTTTATTATAATATTGCTTACCAGAACCTCCTCTTTTCGCCGTCATTAAAATTTGTTTTTGATTCGTTAAAACACCTCAACATCCTTTCGGCGCTGGCTTTAGTTACGGCTGTCTTTTTCGTTTTTCTCGTGCTTCAAAAAAAGTTCAGACACATCGGCATCCCCTATGCCATTGCAACTACCGGTTTTACGGTTATGCTTTTTGAGCTCATCCTGATTTTCAGCTTTCAGATATTTTATGGCTATGTTTTTTATGAGATTGGAATCCTGATCACTGTTTTTATGGCAGGAATGGCAGCAGGCAGTTTTGGGGTATCGTACTTTTCGTCCCGTTTTAATAGCAGAGAGCTGTCAGTATTTAAAGTGACGGAAATATCCATTCTTGTTTTTTCTCTTCTGCTCTTTTTTATATTTTACAGCTTCGGATGTATGACATTCCCCAATACACTTGTAATCAGAATAATCTTCTATTGTCTTTTATTTGTTGCAGGATTATTTGCAGGCATTGAATTTCCCCTTTCAAACAGGATTTTCTTCCGCGGTTCTGTAGCAAATACTGCGGGTATACTTTACAGCGCCGACCTGTTCGGCGGATGGATCGGCGGGATAGCCGGCGGGCTCATTCTCCTTCCCGTACTCGGATTGTTAACCGGTTGCCTTCTGCTTGCCGCACTAAAACTAAGCAGCCTCATATTATTGTTAACCTGTCCGGAAAAGTAGTATAATTCATGCATCTCATGGTTCACTGCTCATTGCTGACAGCAACAAAGTACGCAATAAGCAAACGGTAATTGATATGATAAGCAGAAGGAATTTCCTTAAAATTGCCTGCCTCACCCCTTTCGCATTAAATTTTCGCGGAAACGATCTGTTTGCCGATGATAAACCGCCGTTTAAAGAAGCCCTCCATTACAGGAAAATCGATGAAAAAAAGATGATGGTTTCATGCCGGTTGTGTCCACGGGAGTGTACTGTCCCTGAAGGCGAAACCGGCTTCTGCCGTGCGAGAAAAAACCTCAAGGGCAAGCTCTTCTCTCTCGGATATGCACAACCCTGCGCCATTCACATCGATCCCATCGAGAAAAAACCATTTTACAATTTTTATCCGAAAAGTATGAGCTTTTCGATTGCAAGCGCCGGCTGTAACCTGAGATGCAAGTTCTGCCAAAACTGGCAAATTTCTCAAGTTTCCCCGCTTGATACCGTAAATCAGTACGTCACCCCGGACAGAATCGTTTCAGCCGCAAAATCAAGGGGATGCAAAAGCATAGCTTATACGTACACAGAACCGACAAACTTCTTCGAATATATGCTTGATACGGCAAAAGTCGCTAAAAATAACGGTATTCTCAATGTGAACCATTCAAACGGATACATCAACCCTGAACCGCTGAAAGAACTCTGTAAATACCTTGATGCGGCGAATATCGACCTGAAAGGGTTCAGCGCTGATTTCTACAACAAAATCTGCGAAGCTGAGCTTAATCCGGTTCTCGAAACGATAAAAACACTCAAGAAATCCGGGGTCTGGGTGGAAATAACAAATCTTGTTATCCCGGGTTATAATGACGATCCGGGGATGATTACAAAAATGTGCGAATGGGTTAAGCGTGATGTGGGTATCGACACGCCCGTCCACTTTTCCCGTTTCCACCCCATGTACAAAATGACAGGCGTTCCCCCCACGCCGGTGAGCACCCTTGAGAAGGCCCGGGAAATTGCCGTAAAAACGGGGCTCCATTACCCGTACGTGGGAAACGTTCCCGGCCATCCGGGAGACAATACATATTGTCCCAACTGCAGGAAGATGCTCGTGAAAAGGGCCGGTTTCAGCATCACAGAGAATGAAGTTAAGAACGGAAAATGCAAATATTGCGGGACAAAGATAGGAGGAATATGGGCGTGAAAACAATTGCGGATTGCGGATTGCGGATTGCAAAATCGGTAAGCGCTAATCCTGCCGAAGGCAGAACATTTAACATTGCAAACTTTTTTCAAACCGTTGCGCTTTTTATTCAAACTATTATCGTAGTTGCGCTTCTCCTTCTCCCTGTAGCCGTCTCCGCAGAAGTACCCTATGCCGCTGTGCGTAAGCCGGTTTTTGCCGGTTCTTTCTATCCGGCGGACAGGAACCGGCTTGAGAAAAAGATTGACGGCTTTCTCAAAGAGGCCGATACAAAAAGTGAGACGATCCCCTCACACATTTTCGGTATTGTCGTGCCTCACGCCGGATATGACTATTCGGGACAAGTTGCTGCCTACGCATATAACCGGATAAAAGGAAAAGACTACAAAACCGTTATAATCATCGGTTCAAGTCACCGGGTACCCTTCAAAGGTATTTCAATCTATCCTTCCGGCGCATGGGAAACACCTCTCGGCAAGGTACCCGTAGACAATAAGATTGCACAAATCCTCATGGAGAGCTGTAAATCCATTAAGGCATTTCCATTGGCATTTGAACAGGAACATTCCCTTGAAGTACAGGCGCCCTTCCTCCAGAAAACACTGAAATCGTTTAAAATTGTCCCGCTGGTTACGGGTTCTCTCAGCGGAGAGGACTATAAAAATCTCTCCGACGCATTGCTGAAACTGCTCAAACAAAACCCTGAAGATATCCTTGTTGTTGCTTCTTCCGACATGTCCCACTTCCATTCATACAACAAGGCGTACCAAATGGACAAGCTTGCGCTGAAAGACATTGAAAGCCTGAATATCGAAAAGCTCTCCGGTAATCTCTACAAAGGCGATTGTGAATTATGCGGTGAACCGGGTGTAATCACATTAATGACAATTGCCTCGCAACTGAACGCCCGCGCAAAAACCCTTTATTACGCAAATTCCGGCGATGTTGCAAAAGATAAAAACAGGGTCGTGGGATACGGGGCCGTCGCATTTATGTATCCCGATAAAAGCGACCCCTCCCTGAGCAAGCAGGAACAGAATACACTGCTTACGATTGCCCGTAAAACCCTCGATGAATATATATCAAAGCGAAGTGTACCGCAGTTTGATGTTAAAGAAGGCAAACTCCTTGAAAAAAGAGGTGTCTTTGTCACCCTTACAAAAAATCATGACCTCCGGGGATGCATCGGATACATAGTACCGGTGGCGCCTTTATACAAAGCAGTTATTGAGATGACCGTATCTGCCTCGACCAAGGACCCCCGCTTTCCTCCTGTTTCAAAATGGGAATTAAAAGATATCAATATTGAAATATCAGCGCTCACACCTTTGAAACTCATTAGTGATCCAAACAACATCGAAGTGGGCAAACACGGCCTGTATATCACAAAAGGCAATTATTCCGGTCTTCTGCTGCCGCAGGTCGCCGTAGAGCATAAATGGAACAGAGAAGAATTCCTCAGGCAAACCTGCACGAAGGCCGGTCTTCCTCAATATGCATGGGAGGATAAAAAAACAAAAATTTACACCTTCACCGCCCAGATATTTTCTGAGGGGCAATGACAAGTCCTGCCAATATGCTTATACCAATTTGCCGGATGACGGCGGATTGGCATAAGGCGTTAAAAGAGGTTTCAATCCACCCTGATTACGAAAATCCGATCCGGTTTAAGCCGGGTACCCGCGACCAACCAGCGGTGTTCGATGCTTCGTGTGATCACGCGGGTGGCCGGGGGGCGACCCGTCGTGCCGCCGCGAATGGTATTCCCTTGTGTGAAAAAATACAATCATAAATTTTTATAACACGGAGGGGTGACAACAATATATCGCCAGCAAAAAATATGTTGTATCAGTTGTTTTACTTTTCCCACAGTTCTGATAAAATTGAAACGATGAAACTATGTTATTGCCCAATCACTTATTTACTCATTTGCTTAGTTACTTAATCACCGGGGAGGATATGGATAAAAACGAGGCAGGATTAAGGATAGACGAACTCACCAGGGAAATTGAATACCACAATTACCGCTACTATGTGCTTGATGACCCGGTAGTTTCGGATGCCGAATATGACAAATTAATGCTTGAATTGTCGAGGCTTGAGGAGGCCTTTCCGGAGCTTCTGAGCCCAAATTCACCAACGCAGAGGGTTGGAGCACAGCCTCTGACGGAATTTTCAACGATAAAGCACACACTGCCCATGTTGAGCCTTCAAAATGCAATGTCTGTTGACGAGGTAACGGATTTCGACAAGCGCGTAAAAAAACTGCTGAATGTTCAGGATGTAGAATATGTAATGGAAGTAAAGATAGACGGCCTTGCCGTTGAGCTGGTCTATGAAAACGGTAAATTCGTGCTGGGTTCTACAAGGGGAGACGGTTTCACGGGGGAAGATATCACACAAAACCTCAGGACGATTAAAGCGATACCCATGAAGATTCTGAATATCCCGGACATTCCGGCGCCGGAGCTTCTTGAGGTCAGGGGAGAAATATATATCGGGAGAAAAGAATTTGAAGAATTGAATAAACTCCGCGAGCTGTCCGGTGAACCTATCTTTGCAAACCCGAGAAATGCGGGCAGCGGCTCGGTGCGGCAACTCGACCCGAAGATTACAGCCGGACGGAAATTGAATATCTTCTGCTATGCCATGGGCGAAGTCAGGGGGATAAATTTCGACACACATTTTCAATTCCTCGATTATCTGAAGAAATGGGGATTCAGGGTTAATCCATATGCCAAATTATGTAAAAACATGGAAGAGCTTCTCAAGCATTATAGCGATATACATGACGCAAGGGAAAAGATCCCTTATGAAATTGACGGAACCGTTATCAAAGTCAACCGGCTTGATTACCAGAATGCTCTGGGCGCTGTATCCAGGTCTCCACGCTGGGCAATCGCCTATAAGTTTGAGGCTCATGAAGAGGCCACTATAATCGAAGATATTATCGTCGGGGTTGGAAGAACGGGGGCGCTTACCCCGGTTGCCGTCCTGAAACCTGTTACGGTAAGCGGCGTTGAGGTGTCGAGGGCAACCCTCCACAATGAGGATGAGATAAAACGCAAGGACATCATGATCGGCGATACCGTAATCGTATCGAGGGCCGGGGACGTAATACCGGAAGTGGTGAGGGTTTTAAAGGAAAAGAGGACGGGAGCAGAAAAGGCTTTTGAGATGCCGGGAAAATGTCCTGTCTGCAATGAGCAGGTCATACGGCCGCCGGGCGAAGCAATAAGGCGGTGCATCAACATCAATTGTCCCGCCCAGATAAAAGGCAGCATCGAGCACTTTGCCTCAAAAAGGGCTATGGATATCGACGGACTTGGAGAAAAGCTCGTAGAACAGATGGTGGACAAAAACATTATCAGGGATGTTTCCGACTTATACTATCTTACGAAGGATACACTGGCCGGGCTCGAAAGGATGGCAGACAAATCGGCCCGAAATATCATAGATGCCATAAATGCCTCAAAAAAGAGATCTTTTGCGAGGTTTATCTATGCCCTCGGTATACGGAATGTGGGCGAACATATTTCCGGCCTGCTTGCAGAACGGTTTAAAAATATCGAAGAATTGATGGATACAACAGAAGAACGCCTCATCAATATCCCGGAAATAGGCCCGGAAGTATCAAGCAGCATAACCGCTTTTTTCAAGGATAATAAAAACAGGGAAACAATCAAAAGAATCCTTGATGCGGGCATGGAGATTGTACACGGAGAGGTCAGCAAAAAAACCCTGGAGGGATTCATATTTGTTTTTACAGGCTCCATGAACAGTATGTCCAGAGATGAGGCAAGAAAAAGGGTGGAATCTCTCGGCGCTAAAACAGCCCCCTCTGTGAGCAGGAAAATAACACATGTGATAGCAGGAGAAGAAGCGGGTTCAAAGTTAAACAAGGCAAGGGAATTGGGACTCAATATCCTGAATGAGGAAGAATTCCTCCAGATGATACAGGAAAGACCGTGATTCGTAAATCGTAAATCGTGAAGCGTTTAAAAAACGAAAATTCTTGACTCTCTAAACCTGTTAATAGTAAATAGTGATTCGTGCTGAAAAATAAATTAACACCTTTTCCCTTTCATCTTTCATATTTCCCCTTCCTCCTTCGGCCTACATCCTTCATCCCTCATCCTTCATTCTTTCCCCTTTCACCTCTTACCTCTTACCTCTTACCTCTCGCCTCTTGCCTTTCACCTTTTACGATTCACGATTCACGGATTTCACCATGAACGGCATTATCGGCGGCACATCTTTATTAAAATCAAAGATTTTTGCCGGATGGGAAGATAAAAATATTGTGACTCCATACGGCGACGCTTACGTGAAGATAGGCGGCGACAAAGTCTTTATTCAAAGGCACGGGAACCCGCCTTTACCTCCCCATAACATTAATCACAAGGCAAATATCTGGGCATTTAAATATCTGGATGTCCAAAAGGTTATATCCATTAATTCTGTCGGAAGTCTCAAGATGAAAATACCACCCGGGACTTTCGTTATTCCCCATGATTTCATATCACTCTGGATCGCAGCCTCTTTTTACGACAAAGAGATGAAGTTTATTGTGCCTGAAATGGATACCGGACTATTTAAGTATGTCTGCAATCTCTCCAGAAGGCTTAAGATGAGAGCAAAAGCAGGCGGTGTATACATCCAGACAATTGGCCCGAGACTGGAAACAAAAGCAGAAATAAAATTGCTTAAACGCCACGGAGATATCGTCGGTATGACAATGCCTTCTGAAGCCACGCTGTGTATGGAATACGATATTCCTTATGCCAGTATATGTTCTGTAGACAATTATTGCAACGGCATCCTCAAAGAACCGCTTACAACGGAAGAGATAGGCATGAACTGGCAAAAAAATATGAATGCCATAGAAACATTCATTAAAACACTGCTCGAAAGGAATTTTGAATGAACATATTGATAAAAGGTGTCCGGCTTGACGGAAACACCAAAGACATTTTTATAAAAGACGGTGCTATCGAAGAGATTTCTGAAAATTGCACCCGCCGGGCAGATAGAACAATCAACGGGAAAAACAAGGCCGCCCTGCCCTCCCTGATAAATGGTCACACGCATGCCGCGATGACGCTTTTCAGGGGTTATGCAGATGACATGCATTTAAAAGACTGGCTGGAAAACAAAATATGGCCCCTCGAAGCCAAATTAACCGAGGAAGACATTTACTGGGGCTCAAAGCTTGCCTGCCTTGAAATGATAAAAAACGGGGTAACGGTATTTAACGACATGTACTGGTTCTGGGAAGCAACGGCAAAGGCAGTTTGCGATATGGGCGTCCGGGGCTTTATAAGCGCCGTTTTTATCGATATGCTCGACATAAATAAAGGTAAAGAGCAGATCGATCTCAATATCAGGCTCTTTGAATTATCCGGTAAATACAAACCCCATGTTACGTTTACTTTCGGTCCCCATGCCATTTACACTGTGTGCAGTGAAAGCCTTCAGTGGATGCGCGATTTTTCAGAAAAACATGGAATTTTAACCCACATGCATCTCTCCGAAACAGAGGAAGAAACAAGGTTTTCAAAAGAAAAATATGGTCTTTCACCAACGGAGTTCCTTTACTCAACCGGGGTACTTTCAGACAGATTCATCGGTTGTCACGGATGCTGGCTCGATGAAAAGGACTGCACAATACTGAAAAACAATAACGCAAAGCTCGTTCATGTCCCTGTTTCAAACTTGAAACTCGCCGGCGGCAAGATATTCCCGCATCATCTTGTAAGAAACGGACTGAACATACCTTTCTGTTTCGGGACAGACGGGTGCGCATCGAACAATCATCTTGATATAATCGAGACGATGAAGTATGCATCGCTCCTTGCAAAATTTTCCACAAATAATCCGACGATGCTGCCGGCAAGAGAAACATTTGATCTGGCCACAAAGACCGCTGCGAGTATATTTTTCCTGCCTGAATGGGAAATAAAAGTTGGAAACAGCCCGGATATTATCCTCATCGATTTGAACCTTCCCGAATTCAATCCCGGATTTGATATCTATTCCGATATTGTCTATGCATCGAACGGGTACGCCGTTGATACCGTGATCTGCATGGGAAAAATCCTCATGGAAAACAGACACGTTCCCGGCGAAGAAGAAATAATGAGACAAGCCGGAAAGACGGCAAAATCATTAGTTGCGAGATGAAATTTGTTTGCGATGTCATGCTCGGTAAACTTGCCGGATACTTAAGAATCCTCGGCCTTGACACAACTTATATCGCTGATATCGACCGATTGAATTACTACAAAAACGATTCCGAAAAACCCGTTTTTTTTACACGAAGAACGCCGGAAAAAGTACCGTACGATAAATGTATCTCAATCAAATCGGAACTTGTCAACGAACAGTTAAGGGAAATCAGAGACACGATCAAACCTTTTATCAATATGGATATGCTGATGAGCCGGTGCATACGTTGCAATACAACCCTCGGCGACGCGAAAAAGGCCGAAATCGAACAATTTGTGCCTGAATACGTGTTGCACCGTTATGACAGATTTAAAACCTGCCCCTCATGCAGGAAGGTATACTGGCAAGGGTCGCATACGGAACACATGATGGGATGGATAGAGGCATTCATGGCTGAAGGGGAAAGGGGAAAGGGAAAGGCAAGAGGTTAGAGGTTAGAGGTGAGAGGTGAGGGGTTAGAGGTTAAAGGTTGGAGGTTAAAGGTTGGAGGTTATAGGTTATAGGTGAGAGGTGAGAGGTTAGAAGGGAAAGGAAAGAAGTGAGAGGTTAGAGGTTAGAGGTTAGAGGTTAGAAGGGAAAGGGAAAGGCAAGAGGGGAAAGGGAAAGGCAAGAGGTTAGAGGTGAGAGGTTAGAGGTGAGAGGTGAGAGGTGAGAGGTTAGAGGTGAGAGGTTAGAGGTTGGAGGTTAGAGGTGAGAGGTTAGAAGGGAAAGGGAAAGGCAGCGGATGCCGGATAAAAATGCATACTTCTTTAGTTTCTATGGTTTTTCTTGTCTGTCTTGTTATAGAACAAAAGAAACTAAAGATATATACTAAAGAAACAACATCAGTTCATAGCTGATAGTTGATTAACGGTAAACTGATACAAAATGGCATATAAAAAAGATATAGAAACTTCTCACCCTATTCCCGGTTTTTCTTTCCGGGAGATGGTGGAAACTTTAAGACAAACGTTCCCTGACGAGGTTCCTGCCGTTACAAAAATTTCAAAAAGAGAAAATCGCAACCCTTTCCTTGTCCTCATCGGAACTTTGCTGAGCCTCAGAACTAAAGATGAAACGACTGAAAAGGCTATGGAGAGGCTTACAAAAGAAGCCAGGACGCCGGAAGATATCCTGAAGATACCGGATGCAAGGCTTCAGGAGCTGATTTATCCGGTTGGATTTTATCGAAACAAAACAAAAACCATTAAAAACGTGTCGCGTATCATTATTGAAAATTACAACGGAAGGGTTCCAGATTCAATTGATGAGTTGTTGAAGATTAAAGGCATAGGACGAAAAACAGCCAATCTCGTAATCACCGAAGGATACGGAAAGCCCGGAATATGCGTGGATACCCATGTTCACAGGATATCAAACAGGATAGGCATCGTAAAAACAACAAACCCCCATGAAACAGAGGAAGCTTTGAGAAATGTATTGCCAAAAAGATTCTGGATCATATACAACACGCTCCTCGTGACATTCGGCAAAAAGATATGTAATCCCGTTTCGCCCCGATGCAGCATATGCCCGATAGCGCATCTGTGCCGGAAAACCGGGGTTGCGAAACACCGTTGATATTCAATGTAATTTATTGTTTTTTAACAAAAATTACTATAAATTGCCCAATTGTTATAAATTACATTTTTTTGACTTGACAGCATTTATGAATAAGCATAATATACCTTCAAAAGCGGCTTGCAGCTTCGCTTTAATATTCAATGAAAGGAGTCAAGCGGTATGGCAGTAGGTAAAGTAAAATGGTTTAACGATGCAAAGGGATATGGGTTTATTGAGCAGGACAATGGAGAAGATGTATTTGTTCATTTTTCAGCAATTACGCAGGAGGGATTTAAAACACTCAAAACCGGCGAGAAGGTAGAATTTGAAATTACTAAAGGTCCAAAGGGTCCACAGGCAGCTAATGTCATAAAAGCGGATTAAAAGGAGGGGGGTTACCCCCCCTCCTTTTCCATATTTTTAATCTCATTCCACAGGCTATCCATTTTAGAAAGCGATGATGTTTTTATGTCCGTTTTCGACTCAATATAACCGAAACGTCTGATGAACTTGTTACACGTCAATCTCAATGCATCTTCAGGATCTACGCCGTGAAACCTTGAAATATTAACCATCGTAAAAAGAAGATCGCCGATTTCTTCCTTTATCGACTCGATATTGGCTGATTGCTCTGCCTTTCTCAGCTCTTCCATTTCTTCCGACATCTTTTCATAAACATCATCAACGTGTTCCCAGTCAAAGCCGACACGTGCGGCCCTTCTTGTGACAACATAGGCCCTTAGCAATGCAGGCATTATGGATGGGACATCGGACAACGGAGAATAATCCTCTTTTTCATTCTTTTTGATTTCTTCCCAGTTTTTTTCAATGGACTTGTCGGAAGATGCGCCCATAAACACATGGGGATGCCGGTTATACATCTTTTTATATACCGAACTTACAACCTCCTTGATATCAAACTGTCCATCGTCTTTACAAATCTGAGAAATAAAAACAATATGAAACAAAAGATCGCCCAGCTCTTCTTTTAACGCCTTGTAATCATCTTTCTCTATGGCATCGATCAATTCATACACTTCCTCTAAAAGAAATGTTTTAAAGGCCTTTGTTGTCTGTTTTTTATCCCATGAGCAACCTTTTTCTCCACGCAACGTTGCCATGAGCGCAACTAATTGAGCAAACTCTTCCATCTGACCTCCGTTATACCGCAAACGTCTCCATAATAATATCAGCCGTCCTTTCCATAACCTCTTTCTGTGCCTCAATTATCTTGCGTCCTTCCTCTCCCATTTTCTCCCTTAAACCATCATTTTCAATGAGTAAACATATTTTTTCAAAAAGCTCTTCCTTGTTGTTAACCATAATCCCGGCGCCGCTTTTCAGGATGGTATCAGCAATATCCCTGAAGTTTTCGATATAAGGACCAAAGATAACAGGGGTGCCAAAAAACAATGGTTCAAGGATGTTTTGTCCGCCATACGGAGCAAGGCTGCCGCCAACAAATGCAACCGTACTATTCTTATACACATCCAACAAATCTCCCACGGTGTCGACAACAACTGCTTCAATGTCCTGAACTACCTCTACGGATGATTCTTTATAAACGGAATACCTTATTGTCTTGAGACGACTTTTCAGCTCATTTTCAATCGTATCAACAAGATTCAACTCTCTCGGTACAATAAAAAATCTAAAATGCGGGAAACTTTTCTTTAAATTATCAATAACCTGCAGCACGTCATCTAATTCTTTTTCTTTTATACTTCCAAAAGTTATAATATGATCTTTATGTAATTTATCATATTCTATATCTATATCTCTGTAATATTTAATGTTACCTGTTATTTTAACCTTAGAAGGATTTATTCCCAAAGACTTGAAGCGGTCGGCATGTTCCTCTGATTGAGCAAGGACCAGGCTGATATCAGAAAAAACATCTTTTAAAAAGAATGAAAAAAAACGGTAAGCATTGAAGGTCTTATCCGATATTCTGCCGTTGACAATGATAACAGGTACATTTCGTCTGTTAACCTGCCGTATAAGGTTCGGCCATATTTCAGTCTCCACGATAAGGAGGGATTTAAAGGTGGATGAGCCGATAAAGTGATTCAGGGAATACGTCAAATCAAGAGGGAGGGAATATACACTAACTCTGTTATTGAATTTCTTACGAAGCATATCCCTTGCGTAGTATGTATTTACGGTGATAAGGAAATTATCAAAACCCTTTCTGTTTCGCATGTAATTCACTATAGTCTCTGCGATAACCGCTTCGCCAATAGAAGCTGCGTGTATCCATACGGCACCCCTGATATCCGTATTCCTTGTGCTTGACCACAAACGCTCGGTTAGATTTCTTCTTATTTTCCTGTTTGTCAGTGAAAACAAGAGGAAAAAGGGCAGTAAAAGATGCAAAAGAATATTATAGGCTATTTTCCACATGCAATTTTGTCTGCTTCTTCAGTTAATTTTATCAGTGTTGTTTCAAGTTCGATTCTCTTGGCTTCGGTTTCTTCCGGTGAGGCGCCCCTGTCTATACATATCGGGTCTCCCCACAGAAAGACAACCTTGGAAAAAGGATATGGGAGAACAAATCTATCCCATGATTTGAAAGTTTTTTTTTACTTGCTCCATAAGTTAAAGGCATTATCGATTTACCTGTCAATTTTGCAAGCTCTATGATCCCTTTCTTTACCCGGTATCTTGGTCCTTTTGGCCCATCGGGTGTAATGGCAACATCAAAACCATTTTTCAAGTCAGATATTATTTCCCGGAGAGAAGAAATGCTGCCTTCTTTCCTGTATGAACCCCTTATCGAGCCAAGACGGAAGTAGGTCATGATCCGCGCAATAAACTCGCCATCCCTGTGCCTGCTTATCAATACCTTTCCCTTGCCCCTCCTGTTCGCAAAAGGCATCATAAGCAATCTCCCGTGCCAGAAACAAACAATAAACGTTTCACCACTATCCCACATGCTGTAAGCAGTTTCGTGATGTACATGGCGCACATTTGCGGTCAATTTTATGAAGGTTATAAAGGCATAAACCAACGGGGGGAGCAGGTGCAACATGACAATGTATTTTGCTTTTTTAAACATTTTTTACCTTTTTCGGAATTTTTATCAACTTTTTTGATGAAGTGTCTCTGAATTGCAGTTCATACAGCCTCTGGTATGGCCCTTCCGTCTCTATCAATTCATTATGGGATCCGGCCTGTACTATTGTTCCCCCTTCAAGGACAATAATCCTGTGTGCATTCATGATAGTGGAAAGCCTGTGTGCAATAACGATGGTTGTCCTCCCCTTCATTAAATTGTCAAAAGCCTTCTGGACCTCTACTTCCGAAGCCGCGTCAAGAGAGCTTGTGGCCTCATCCAGTATAAGGATCGGGGTATTCTTATACAGCGCCCTTGCAATAGCTATTCGTTGTTTTTGACCACCCGACAATCGTATGCCTTTTTCGCCAACTACGGTATCGTATTGCCTGGAGAGGTTCGTTATAAAATCATGGGCATAAGCCATCCCGGCAGCCTCTTCGATCTTTTCTATATTCTGCTCCTCGCCATAACATATATTGGCCTTAATGGTGTCATTAAAAAGGATTACATCCTGCGTAACAAGGGCTATATTACTTCTTAGTGAATTAAGTGTTATATTTTTTATATCGATATTATCAACCTCTATGCGCCCTCTCGTCACATCATAGAAACGTGGAATAAGATTCGCCAGGGTCGTCTTCCCTACCCCGCTTTCTCCCACAATAGCAAGGATCTCGTTCTGGTCAATTTTCAAGTTTATGTTATTCAGGATCATCTTATCATCGTACTTAAAAAATACATCCTTAAAATCTATAACACCTCTGGCCCTTTCAATGTTTATTGCATTCTCCTGTTCAAATATTTCCGGTTTCCGATCGATAACCTCAAACACCCTCTGGCTGGCTGCAAGTCCCTGTTGTATGTTATGGTTTTCCCGGTTGAGCCTCTTGATCGGCTCATAGAGCATTAAAAGAGCTGCCGTGAAGGAGAAAAAATTACCGGGCGTTGACCTGCCGGATATGACTTCACTGCCTCCATACCAGATTATAACGGCTATAGCGATCCCGCCGAGCACTTCCATAATGGGTGAAGAAAGTGCCCTTATTTTATAGCGTTTTAAGATAATGCTGAACAATGTTTCATTTTCTACCTTAAATCTCTTGCTTTCATACTCTTCCATGCAAAAAGCCTTGACAATGCGCTGACCGGTGATGGTTTCGTGCAAAAAATTGGTTAATTTTGCCATCTCTTTTTGTGTCTTCGTGCTTATCTTTCTCAATCTCCTCCCAAAACTGACGATAGGGTATGTTGCAAAAGGCAGGACCACAAAGGCAATGATTGCAAGTTTCCAATCTCTGTAAAACACGACGAATATAAGCCCGACGATGGTAAAGATATCTTTCAGGATTGCCGTAAAAGCATCCGATACAGCACTTTGTACCAGCGTAACATCATTTATTATTCTCGAAATTATTGTGCCTGTCGGAGTCTTGTCGAAGTACGATAATGGTTGTTTCTGTAAAGCGTTAAAAATTTGATCCCTTATATCGGTAATCACTTTCTGTCCCACAAAACCCATCAGATATGCCTGAAAATAGTCAAAAATCCCTTTTAAAAGATAGAGCAAAACCACGCCAAAGGGTATTATTTTCAGCATCGTTGCATTTTTTTCGAAAAATATGTTGTCAAGTACAGGCTTTACGATATATGCGGTCAGGCCGTTTGTGGAAGCTACGAGGGACATGAAAATCATTGCGAAAACAAGTTTTGACCGATAAGGCTTCAGATATTTGAGGAGTCTAATGTAGAGTGCCATATTTTTGTTCCAAAAAATCTACTATTGTTTTTGCTGCTATCTTATATGAATCCTCGTTCCCAAGCATTCTTTTGATATTGCCGATTTCAGCTTTTACCTTTTCCTTGCCATTACTTAACATATAGAGTGCTTTTTCTGCAATCTTTTCAACGTCAAAGTTTTGAATAAATTCGGGAAAAATCTCTTTTCCGGCTATGATATTCGGCAAACTGATATAATTGACCTTTACAAGCAGCCTTGCAAATACATAGGAAAAAGGAGATATCTTATAAATAACGATTGTTGGAGTCCCAAGGATTGCCGCCTCAAGTGTTGCACTGCCCGATGCAATGACAGCCAGGTCGGAATTACTGAGAGCATCGTATGGCAAGCCCTTCAAATATATAATCTTTATATTGTCTTTCCGGTATTTCTCGATGTTCTTTCGATTAATATTCTCAGCCAGCGGCAACAATATCGTCAGGTTTTCAACCCTTTTCCCGATTGCTTCGACTATTTCCATCAGGATGGGCATATGTTTTTCAACCTCATTGTCCCTGCTCCCGGGCATAATTGTCAAAACAGGGCCGCTTCCATAAACCCCTGCAATTCTGAAAAAATCCTCTCTCGTATGCAAAGGCTTGACGATCTCCATGAATGGATGCCCCGCATAGGCTGCATCAATGGAGCAGTCTTCATATATTTTTTTCTCAAATGGAAGAATGCAGATTACTTTATCTATATAGCGCTTGATCTGAAAAACCCTTTTTTTTCGCCATGCCCATATTTGAGGTGGAATAAAATAGACAACGGGTATACCGAGTTTGTGAGCAAATTTCGCTATCCTCATATTAAATCCGGGAAAATCAACCAGAATAAGCAGTGATGGTTTTTTTTCTCTCAAATGCTTTTTGATTCTTTTGTAAGCATCATAAATCAATGGAAGTTTTGAGAATATCTCACTAAGGCCTGTCAGCGATATGTTTTTGTAATCATAAACGACATCGACGCCGGCATCTTTGAGTTTGTTGCTTCCAATTCCACTGCATTGAAAATCGATAAAGCCTTTTAACTCATCGATGAGATGAAATGCATGGATTTCGCCTGAAAGCTCACCGGTAATGATGACTATCTTTTTATTAAACTCTCCGTTAGATTTTAACATATTCATTCTGAAAATTTTCCCCTGACATTGTGCCTTGGCACAAATATACAAAATTCAAATTGTCAAAGCAAAACAAGTTTAGGATTTTGGTATTTAATATTTGAATTTGTCCGGGATTTAGATATCGGGATTCAGGATTTGCAAATATTAAATTCAAATATGTTTGGTCAGGCTTTATTGCCGGCAATATATTCTTTGATCTGCTCGGCAACGACAAGAGCCCTCAACCCCTCTCTACCCCCAACGCACGGTGTTTTATCACCCCTGATAGAACAAATAAATTCCAGCAGCTCTTCTTTCACAGAATCTACCTTATCTGCCTGATATTCCAGAGTCTCGATATTCCCATCCTGTTTATTGATTTTACTTGTTAACCTGCCATTCAACAAATCTACGAAATGTTGTTTATCCTTTTCAAATATAGTGATTGCCCTTTCTTTATTCACCGATACCCTGCTGGCAGTTATAGTGGCCGCGCAACCCCCTTCAAAATCAAGCCATGCACTTGCCGCGTCCAGTTTATCGGAAACAAAAGCCAAACCTTGCGCCCTGATATCTTTTATATCTTCCTTCACTATTGAAAGGGTCAAATCAATATCGTGGATCATAAGGTCCAACACCACATCGATATCCACAGACCTGCCGGTGAAACTACTCATTCTGCGGGCTTCAACGAACAAAGGTTTCCCGATGCGTGATACAGCCTCCTTGTATGCCGGGTTAAATCTCTCTAAATGGCCGATCTGTAAAACCAATCCCCGTTTTCCTGCAAGCTCGATAAGCCTTTCTCCCTGACTGATTCCGGATGTTATCGGCTTTTCAATAAAGACATGGACCCCTTTTTCAAGGAAGTGTCCTGCAGCTTCGTAATGTGTCTCGGTCGAGCTTGCCACAACAACTCCATCCAGGCCGTCGGGAATATTTTTATAGTCTGTAAATGTCGGCGCCTGATATTTTTCAGATATTCCGTTGAGTGTATTTCTGTCAATATCAACTACCCCTCCGACTTCAACGTCTTTGAATTCCATCAGCTTTCCGAGGTGTATCCTGCCCATATGGCCGGCGCCAATCAGGGCGATTTTCAACGGCATATTCCCCTCTTCGAGCTATTGATAAAATCTATTAATTCTTTTATTTTGTCGCCGTCCAACTCTTCCTGAATAATTTTCAGCGATGTACTGAGCGGCAAAGATGACCTGAAGAGGATTCTATAAGCCTTTTTTAATTTTAAGATCTCTTCCTTCGAAAAATTATGCCTTTCAAGGCCGACAACGTTCAATCCGTAAGGCTTCGCCCTGCTCCCGGCTGCTATGATATAAGGGGGTATGTCTTTTGGAACACCTGTAAGCCCGCTTATAAAGGCATATTTTCCAATCTTACAAAACTGGTGTACTGCACAAAGACCACCAAAAATAACAAAGTCATCAACCTCAACATGTCCGGCAAGTGTTGCACAATTTGCCATAATAACATTATTTCCCACAATACAGTCATGAGCGATATGTGCATATGCCATAATGAAGTTGTTGTCCCCCACTTTAGTAACGCCGCTGCCGTGTGGAGTTCCCCTGTTAATCGTCACATATTCCTTTATGATGTTGTTATGTCCCACTACTACCGTAGTATCCTCACCCTTGTACGTAAGATCCTGCGGAGGACTTCCAATGGATGCGAAAGAACTGATAGTACAATTTTCGCCAATCTCGCTTCCATCCTGAATGACAACATGGCCAAGTATTTTTGTTCCCCTTCCTATTTTTACCTTTTCTTCAATAATACAATAAGGGCCTACATGGACATCGGAATCGATGTGAGCATTTTTATCAATGATTGCTGTCGGGTGTATCAATGTATTCTCCTTACCCTTGTTTTAACATTGCCATAATTCTCGCCTCGGCAACAACTTCGTTTTCTACGTATGCTTTACCCTCAAAGACCCATATTTCTCTTCTATGCTTTATTACCTCTAAGACAAGTTTTACCTGATCTCCGGGAATAACCGGTTTTCTAAAACGGGCATCATCAATGCCTGTAAAAAATACAAGACCTTTTTTATCCGGAAAACTTTTAAATGCAAGAACCCCGCCTGTTTGAGCAAGGGCCTCAATAATGAGCACACCGGGCATGATTGGCCTTTGCGGAAAGTGACCTGTAAAATAAGGCTCATTATAAGTGACGTTTTTTATGCCGACGATTCTTTTAGCAGGTTCGAATTCCAGTATCCTGTCTACAAGGAGAAAGGGATAGCTATGAGGCATAAGTTGCATTATTTCATTAATATCAATCATCGAGAGCCTCCGGATTGAGTTTTTTTTCTATTTTTTTCATCCTTTCATACAATTTTGGAAGGTTTTTAAGATAGCTTTGAAGTTTTAACCATTCTTTGTGCGGCATATGTGGGGTACCTGAAATGAGGGAATTATCAGGGACATCTTTGGTAATCCCTGTTCCTCCGGCGGCAATCACATTATTGCCGATCTTTACATGATCCTTTACGCCTACCCGTCCTGCAAGAATCACATTATCGCCTATAGAGGAGCTTCCTGCAATACCGACCAGAGCCACAATTATAGAATTTTCTCCAATGGACACATTATGCGCAATCTGAACAAGATTATCGATTTTTGTGCCTTTTTTAACGATAGTGCTTCCAAGGGAAGCTCTATCTATCGTAACATTCGCACCAATTTCCACCTCATCCTCTATTTCCACGATTCCGAGCTGGGGAATTTTTACATGTCTCGATCCATCCCGGACATAACCGAATCCATCGCTTCCTAAAACTGCACCACCGTGAATAATTACATTTTTCCCTATTATCACCCCATCATATATTGTAACATGAGGATACAAGATCGTCCCCTCTCCAATTACCACGTTTTCACCAATATGAACAAACGGATAGAGAATGACATTACTTTGGACTTTTGCTCCAGCCCCAATATACACATATGGATAAACATTTGCGGTTTCTGATATTTCTGCGTCTTTGGCAACAGAGGCCAAGGCACTTATTCCACTCGCTTCAGGATATCCTTTATGAAAAATCTGTGCAACCCTGGCATACGCAAGCCCCGGGTTTTTGGCAATAATAAGATTTTTATCAGAATAATCGCCAGGATTTATATCCTCACCGACAATGATAGCCGATGCCTTTGTGTCTTTCAGATATTTCCCGAAACTTTTTTGAGAAAGAAAGGTTATATCACCTTCCTGCGCCTCACCCATGCCGGAGATACGCGTTATAACCGTATTCCCGTCACCCGCTAAGCGGCCGCCTGTCTTTTCGGCAATATCTCTTAATGTAATCATTTTTTAGGAGCAGCTTTCCTCTTCGCAAAATCATTATATTGGACAATGACTTTATTGGTTATATCAATTAAAGGACTTGCAAAAAGTATGCCTGCCTGACTTTTTTCGAGAATAAGCGTGTACTTGTCTTTGTCGCCTATGCCTTTGATTACTTCCTCGACATCTTTTAATATTTTCTGGGTAAACTCTCCATCTTTCTGCTGTAATTCAGTCTGGTAATCATTGGCTAATCTCTGATAATCCTTCAGTTTATTCTGATAATCTTTTTCTTTTCCAGCCCTTGCATCCGGGGTGATTGTTGCGCTCTGCCGTTCTATCGTGTCCTTCAATTTCTGTAGTTCGTCCTGTTTGCCGTCCAATAACTTTCTTAATCTCTCGGCCTCGCCCGTTAACGAATTTTTTGCTTCCTTACCTTTGTCGGATTCAAGCATAACCCTTTGAAGGTCAACGTAAGCAATGTTTAAATTTTGAGCATCAACGGAAAACGTCAAAGCAAACAGAGTAGAAAGAGCAATCAGGATAATAAAAATAAAATTCTTCATACTGCCTCCTTTTAATATTGTGTACCCATAGAAAAATCAAAAACACTTCCCCTCTCATCCTTTCTTGGATTAAGATTAAAACCGAGTTCAAGACGAATTGGACCAAGCGGAGAAAACCATCTTATGCCAAACCCTGCCGCGGTCCGGACACCGTTTAAGAGCCAACCGTTTGTATCATCAAAAGCATGTCCGGCATCGAAAAACAATACACCCTTAAACCCGGCAGGTTTATAAATCGGGAAAACCCATTCGAGATTAAAAAACAGCTGATTCAGGCCTCCGATAACTTCATCGGTATTATCCTTTGGGCCTGCCTCACCGTATTTAAAGCCTCTTACCGTTTGCAATCCCCCTACGTAGAATTTTTCATAAACGGGTACTTCCTTTCCTCCATATCCTTGTATCGTTCCGGCAGTACCTCTTAAAAAAAACGTGCTGTCCCAGAACCCTGCAGGAATATACCTGCCATAGAAAGAAATGATCCTGTAAAAATTGTTGTCTCCAGCGAAAGGACCGCCTGCAAACTCAACAGATGCTTCCGTATTTATTCCTGCGTGAGGATTCAATATATCATCGATAGTGTTCTCCCCAAGGGCCCATGTCACGCTGCTTGTTGACAATGTGCCTGCCTGATCCTGTATATAAGTGCTTGCCGAAGCATCTATATTTGTTACGCTTGTGGTTTCATACCTGTATTTAATGCTTCCCTTCATATCATCGGTAATCGGCTTTATAAGAGATACACTCCCTCCCCACTTATTATAATCATAAGTATCCATAATTCTTCCAAAGTTAAATATACTGAAACCCGCATGCATGTTCAAATCAAAGATATAAGGCTCCAGATAAGAAAAATCAAATTGCTGCGTAACAGCGCCCATAGCACCCATAAGATAGAGCTTTCTACCTGTACCCAGGAAGTTTTCCTGAGATATATTGCCCGAAAGAATCAGCTTATCATACGAACTGTAGCCAACACCGGCACTCAAGGAGCCTGTAGGCTTTTCTTCCACAGTAATATCCGTGTTTATCTTGTCCGGTTCATCCGTTTTTACGGTTTTGAAATCAACATTTTTAAAAAACGTGGTATTTCTCAGGCGCTTCTGGCTTCTCTTAAGGTTTGCTCCGGAAAATCTGTCGCCTTCTGCAATTCTCAACTCCCTTCGCACTACCTTGTCCCTTGTCTTCACGTTTCCTAATATATTGATTCTATTAATAAATATTTCTTCGTTTTTCCTTATATCAAAAGTAATATTTACCTTATGTGTGTCATCGTCTATCAAAGTAAGAGGAGAGACTTCACAGAAGGCATAGCCTTTATCCTGGTAAAGGTCATTAAGCGTCATAACATCCCGTTGAAACATGGTGGACCTGAAAGTATTATCGGTCTTACTTCTCAACTCTTTACTCATTGCCTCTTTATCAAATAAAATATCCCCTGAAAAATCTATTGAGCCTACTTTGTATAGATTTCCTTCCTCTATAGGTAATGTAAGACTAATTGTTTTCCCATCCTTCGAAATTTTAACATCCGGAATCCCGACCTTTGCCCTGACATAGCCGTTATCATTATAGAAGGATTCGATATTTTTCCTGTCATCATCAATTGCCTCTTCATCGAGAATACCGGAACCCGTAAACCAATAAAATAAACCCTTTTCCTTCGTCCTCATAAAATCTTTCAACTTGCTGTCTTTAAATGTCTTATTTCCCGTAAAAGCTATTTTAGTAACATATGCCTTTTCCGGTTCATCAATTAAAAACCTTACGCTCGCCTCATACCCTTCCTCATAATCAATTTCATAACTGACTTTTGTTGCATAATAACCTTTACTTGAATAAAGCTTTCTGATTTCATCCATACTTTCTTTTATCTTTTCAATATTGAGGACGGCATTGGTTTTGATTTTAAGCTTGTCGGTAATCTCAGCCGTTTTCAGTTTTTTATTACCTGATAATAAGATATCTTTGATTGGCGGCCTTTCAATAACCACAAAAGTTACTGCTTTCCCTTTATCCGTATCCTGAACGTCTATCTGGACATCGCTGAAAAAACCCGTTTTATAAATATTTTTCATGTCGTCCCGGATTTTATCAAGGTTATATGGTTCGTTTTCCTTGGTTTTTATGTTGTTCATAATAAAACCGGTATCGATCCTTTCGTTTCCCATAACATTGATCTTTGCAATTTTGTCCTGCTCATCGGCCAGGATAATACCCGGGAACAAGAAAAAAACTACTAAGAAAATGGCAATAATTGTCCTGAAGGTCCTCATTAAGAATGAGCAAAATTAACAGAAAAATACCTTGTTGTAAAGGTAAAAAGTCAGGTATCAGCCTAAACAAATAATTTGAATATGCGCGCATTCCAACGTATAATTCTCTGCATGTATAAGGTATATCTTGTAGGGGCAGGACCGGGTGATTTAAAGCTTATTACATTAAGGGGCCTTGAACTCATTCAAAAAGCGGACGTTATTGTATACGATTATCTGATCAATAAAGACCTTTTAAGCTATTCCGGAAGTAATGCCGAGCTTATATACGTTGGAAAACAGGCATCTCAACACGAATTGCCACAGCACGATATCAATAGTCTGATAGTCGAAAAGGCAAGAAAAGGGGGGATCGTAGTGAGATTGAAGGGTGGAGACCCTTTTATCTTTGGAAGAGGCGGAGAAGAGGCTGAGTTTTTACACGAACACGGGATAGATTTTGAAATCGTCCCCGGTGTAACATCCGCCATATCTGCACCAGCCTATGCAGGTATTCCCCTTACTCACAGGGATTGTGCATCCACTGTCGCTTTTATTACAGGACACGAAGACGAAAAAAAGAGGGAATCCACTATCCGATGGGATGAGCTTGCCAAAGGACCGGATACACTCGTATTGCTTATGGGCATTAAAAACCTCAAAAAAATTAAAGAAAAATTGATAAAGGGCGGTAAAGATCCGCAAACTCCGGCATGCATAGTCCGGCACGGCACTCTGCCCGAGCAGAAAGTCATTACGGGAGCGCTGCACGAAATAGACACGCTCGCTCAAAAAGAAGGTATAAAACCACCGGGAGTAATTATTGTCGGCAAAGTAACAAATCTGAGAAAAAAACTGAAGTGGTTTGAAAATAAATCTCTTTTCGGAAAGAAGATAGCAGTGACAAGGGCGCTTCGCCAATCGATAAAAATGGGGGAACTTCTCACTGAAAAAGGCGCAAAGGTGATTTATTTACCAACCATAGAAATCATGCCTGTAGAGCCAAACGAACCGCTCCTGAAATCAATAGATTTAATAGAAGAGTATTACTGTATCATATTTACCAGCGTTAACGGCGTATCTGTATTCTTTGATAAACTTTTTAAACACGGCAAAGATATAAGGGCATTGCATGGCATAAAGGTTCTCCCTATCGGGAAAGCTACCGCCTCTCTTCTGAGGTCTAACGGTATTATTCCTGATTTCGTACCCGAAACATTTACCTCTGAAGGGGTCATCGACACGCTTAAAAAGATGGAAATTAAAAACAAAAAGTTCCTGCATCCACGGGCGGAAGAAGCAAGGGATATAATCGTCGAATACATAAGAAGCCATGAAGGGTTGTGTGACGTTATTCCAGTGTACAAAACCACTTTACCTGAATATCTTGCCCCGTTTACAGAAAAACCTGATATTGCAACATTCACAAGCTCCTCGACAGTAAACAACTTTATTAAACTATACGGAAGAGATGTCCTGCATAATACCTTGATAGCTTCAATAGGCCCCATCACAACAGAGACATTAAAAAACCACAACATCGACGTTCATATAGAGGCCAAACAATACGATATAACAGGTTTGGTTGAAGCGATAGAAGATTATATTAAAAAATGAGGAGATGTTCATGTACTCAACGAGAATTTATTACCAGGATACAGATGCGGGTGGTGTGGTCTATTTTGCCAATTATCTTAAATTATTCGAGAAATCATGGTTTGAATACCTGCTGTCAATCGGTATTTCTATTCCGGAATGGGAGAAGCAGGACACATATATTATCGTCAAAAATGTGGCGCTTAATCTTATTGAGAAATTAAAATACGGAGATATAATTCAAGTTGATACGGTAATAACAGAGGTCAAAAATTCTTACTTCATCCTCTCACACACGGTAGCCCATAACAAAAGAACCACCGCAAAGGGCGAAACCAGAATGGTCTGCATAAACATGGCAGGTAAACCCAAGAGAATCCCGGAAGATTTTAAAAATAAACTATTAAAAAATTCTTAATTCTTAATTGCTTTTATTTCCCCCTGAGCGCTTCCCAGCTTTTCAGTATCTGTAAACCCATAGCAAGCTGGAAATCATCGTCTGAAATATTTTTATTGTTATTATCATCCAATTTCTTTATTTGTTTGTCCGGTTTGTCGGGTTTGTCGGGTTTGTCGGGTTTGCCTACTTCAATGTGCTTATCGAGATCTTTTTCTTTTAAAACCATTCCTTTTTCTTTGTTCCTCACAATATTACTATCAACCGCAATGTCCGGTGTAATCCCCTCTGCCTGGATTGAACGACCCTTAGGCGTAAAATATTTTGCCGTAGTTAATCTCACAGCAGAACCGTCTCCGAGGGGGAAAATAGTCTGGACTGAACCTTTGCCAAAGGTCTTTGCACCTACAACAATGGCCCGCTTGTAATCCTGCAAAGCACCGGCTACAATCTCCGATGCACTTGCACTCCCTTCATTAACAAGTACAACGAGAGGACCGGAGTAATCATTCTTTTTATGTGCATAAAATTTCATATTACTGTCTTCTTTTTTCTTGCCCGCAATGGACACAATAAGACCGTCGGCCAGAAATTTATCCGATATTTCAACGGCTTGTTCAAGGAGCCCGCCAGGGTTGTTTCTCATATCAAGAATAACACCCTTTAAGGGTTTTCCCTTATTGCTCTGTTCTAACTCTTTCATGGCATTATCAAAATCCTTAGAGGTCTTTTCCTGAAATTGCACTAATCGGATATATCCGTAATTATCCTCAAGCATTCTATATTTGACGCTTTTTACAACAATAACGTCTCTCACAACTTTAAATTCCTGAGGGGCAGTAAATCCTTCTCTCATTATCGTTAACGCAACCGGTTTGCCTTTAGCCCCCCTTATTATTTTTACAATATCAATAAGATTCATATTTTTTGTGGGCTTTCCGTCAATCCTTATAATATGATCACCTGCTTTGACGCCGGCCTTATATGCAGGAGTATCCTCTATTGGTGTAATCACTGTAGGAAAGCCGTCTTTAATGGTAATCTCGATGCCTATACCGCCAAATTCGCCCTTCGTTTCCGTCTGCATATCCTTATACATATCGGGAGTCATAAATGATGAATGAGGATCAAGGGATTCAAGGATACCCTTGATGGCAGAATAGACAATTTCTTTATCCTTCACTTCGTCAACATAATTTTTCTTAACAAGGTCTATAACATCAGAGAATGTTTTCAAATACTCGTAAATTTCTTTGTTGTCACCGCTTGGATATACCTTTTTCCCCTGGGCGCCCATGAGAAAACCAAGTATAAAAACGATGACGAAAAAAATGCTTAAAGATAACTTCAATTTTTTACCCATATGCACATCCTCCTGGCGTGATAATACTACAATCCTTAAAAACTTTCAATGTTTTAGCATATAAACAACAACAATTAGCTGATGCTAAAAACTTATGATTTATGTTATCCTGAATTCATGGAGACTGTATTTGTCGCTATGAGTGGTGGTATGGACAGCTCATTTGCTGCATACTTTTTAAAACAAAAAGGATACAAAGTCGTGGGAATTACTTTTCAACTCCTGCCGAAGACCATAAAAAACGTAGGAAACCCCAAAGCTTGCTGTTCAATCGAATCAATCAACAGGGCTAAAAAGATTGCCGACAATCTGTCCATACCCCATTATGTGATTAATTTAAGGAGAGAGTTCGAAGAACACGTTATTGAAAATTTTATAAACGAATATAAATCAGGGAAAACTCCTAACCCGTGTATTCTATGCAACCGTTATATTAAATTCTCTGCCTTCCTCAACATGGCCCTGTCTATAGGCGCAGATAAGGTGTCAACGGGCCATTATGCAAACATCAAAGAAACAGTCGAGGGTTTTTTTTTGCAGAAAGGTCTGGATATCAGTAAAGACCAGTCATACTTTCTTTATCCCATCATTAAAGAGACCTTAAAGCACATTCTTTTCCCCCTCGGTTTGCACAAGAAATCCGGTCTGAAAGAAAAAACGAATGAAATAAAGTGGGAGTATCAAAAAGTAAAGGAGAGCCAGGATATCTGTTTCATTCCGGGAAACAATTACCGCGAGTTTATATCCGGTTTTGCCGGTTTGCGGGAAGGGCCTGTTTTTTCCGTTGAGGGCAAATTGTTGGGTCACCACGACGGCATACATCTTTATACAATCGGGCAAAGGAGAGGATTAAAAATCCCTTACAAAGAACCCCTGTATGTAGTTGATATATTAGCTGAGGAAAATACAATTATTGCAGGGTCCAAAGAATTTCTCAAAAGCAAAAAACTCCTTGCCGGCAATATAAACATATTACAAACAGCATCAACGTCAGGCCAAATCACAGGAAAAGTTCGCTACAGGCAAAAAGAAGAATCCTGCACATACAATATTTCAGGTGACTCGCTCGAAGTAGAATTCAAAAACCCCGTTTATTCCATTACACCGGGGCAGTCGGTTGTACTCTACGATGACAATACAGTCATAGGCGGAGGAATAATAAAAAACAGCATCAGAGAAACCTGTTGACAACAACGAACCGATGGTATAATAAATGAGAAAAAGGAGGAAAAAATGCCGATATACATAATGTTCAGCAAATTAACAAACGAAGGCAGGGCAACTATAAAAAACCATGCCGAGCGTATTAAAGAAGTTGATAAAGAAATTGAAAAAATGGGTGCAAAAGTCCTGGTACAGTATGCAACTCTCGGTATGTATGATTTTATAAATATCCTCGAAGCGCCGAATAATGAAACGATAGCGAGGGTTTCTATCGAGCTTGGTTCCAGAGGGACAGTTCAGATTGTAACCACGCCGGCTATTCCTATCTTCGAATTCATAGAAAAGATGGAAGGACCTTATATACCTCCTCTTTTTTCAAAACAGGCTGAGATCCCTAAAGAATACGAAGATAAGATGTTCGGGTAGCTAAAAACTACGCCATAAATTTTCTGAAAATATCTCTTGCGATGACAATCCTCTGGATTTGATTAGTACCTTCATAAATTTGGGTTGCCTTTGCATCCCTCATCATCCTCTCCACCGGATACTCTTTCGTATAACCGCATCCCCCAAGGATTTGTACCGCATCGGTGGTAACCTTCATAGCCACATCGGCAGAATATACCTTTGCCATAGCAGATAATTTATCCACGCCGATAGCGCTCATTTTGTCCCTTTCGTAGACCTTCATATCGAGCAGGTGAGCCGCATCGTAGACAAGGGCACGGGCAGCTTCAACCTGAATGGCCATATCGGCAACCATGAACTGAATACCTTCAAAATCTGCAAGCTTCTGCCCGAATTGTACCCTCTTCCATGCATATTCTACTGCATAATCAAGGGCGCCCTGGGCAATTCCGACTGCCTGAGCGCCTACAGCCGGTCTTGAAAGATTTAATGTTGACATGGCAATATCCCAGCCATCTCCTTCTTTGCCGAGCAGATTGTCTTTTGTAAGCCTTACATTGTCAAATATCAACTCTGTAATATCGGAACCGATCATGCCCATTTTATCTTCACTCTTTCCTATAGTCACACCCGGATAATCTCTTTCGACATAAAACGCAGATATCCCATTTGTTCTCAATTTTGGGTTTGAGTTGGCAAAAACTGAGTATATCTGGGCATTGGCGCCATTTGTTATCATTGATTTCTTACCATTCAGGTAGTAGTACTGACCGTCTTTCGTTACGCTCGTCCTCATATGGGATGCATCGGAACCGGCGTCCGGCTCGGTTAATGCAAAGGCAACAAGATGGGGTTTATCCGGCTCAGCAACCTTGCTATATACATATTCTTTCTGCTCTTCGTTTGCTGCAACCATAATGGGCATTAAACCAACATTATGGGCAAGCGGTATAAGTGATGGCGCACCGGAGACCTTTGCAATTTCTTCAATAACAAGACATAGGGATGTAATGTCCCCATCAAGCCCTCCAAAACGCTCCGGCAGCATCAGATACAGAAAACCCTGTTTTTTATATATATCCACAAGATCCCATGGAAACGAGCCTGTTGCATCTATTTCCTTTGCCCTCGGGGCAACCTTTTCGTTTGCTATCTTTTCGGCAATCATTCGAATCATGCTATGCTTTTCAGAAAGATTCAGCATCCGGACAACCTCCTTTTAGTTGACAAAATCGCATTACTTCTAACATAATTTCCATACAAATTAAATACAAATAAGGAGGCGTCATGTCCAGGGTATTTTTTACAGATTTCAGGACAAATCCGAAAAGAAACCTGTTGGATAAAATAGAAGATCTACTAAACAGGACAAAGGTAAATGAGAGAATAAGCAAAAATGACATTGTTGCCATAAAGATACATTTCGGGGAACAGGGCAATACGGCATACCTGAGACCGGTTTTTCTCAGAACCATTGTTGATAAGATTAAAAATGCGGGCGGAAAACCATTTCTTACGGACACGAACACGCTTTATACAGGATCAAGGAGTGACGCCATCAGCCACATGACAACTGCCATCAGGAACGGCTTCGATTACGCCTGTGTGGATTGTCCTATCATCATTGCTGATGGGCTGCGTGGTGCAAGCGGTACAAAAATTTCCATTAACGGGGAAATCCTTAAAGAAGTAAGTATCGCCAGGGAAATCGTAGAAGCAGACGCCATGATAGTGGTAACACATTTTAAGGCACATGAGCTTTCAGGCTTTGGAGGTTCCTTAAAGAATATGGGGATGGGCTGTGCCACACGAGAAGGAAAACTTGTCCAACACAGCAATGTTGCACCAAAAATAAACGTTAATGTCTGCAAGGGTTGCAAAACCTGCCTTGCATATTGCCCTGCAAAGGCCATTTCGGTATCATCAAAAAAGGCCTTTATCAACCCCGAAAAATGCATCGGCTGCGGCGAATGTACGATTATCTGTCCTTTTCATGCCATTGAGGTCCAGTGGAATGAATCGCCTGATATTTTCCAGAAAAAAATGGTGGAATATGCCCGCGGAGTTTTGAACGGGAAAGAGAGGAAGGCTATCTACCTGAATTTTATCATGCAGGTCAGCCCCGCCTGTGACTGCTACCCTAATAACGACGCCCCCATCGTAAGAGACATAGGCATTCTCGCATCATGCGACCCGGTAGCTATCGATACCGCTTCATGCGACCTTGTGAACAACGAAAAATCCATCCCCGATACCGCAATAAAAAAGCCCCTCAAGAAAGGTGAAGATAAATGGAGGGCTCTCTATCCGTCCATAGACTGGAATATACAACTTGACCACGCGGAAAAAACAGGACTTGGGGAACGAAAGTACACACTGGTAAAGATATGAGATTCAGGATATAGCGTGGAGCATAATGTTTGTTCAAAGTTCAATGTTCCATGTTCAACGTTGAACCTTGAACCCCGAACCTTGAACAGAACTTGCTACTAATTATGGCTGTGAACCGCGAACCGTTACGGTTTTAAGTCATTTTATTTGTAAGCAGATTGTGTATGATAAAAGCAAAACCAAAAGAGATTAGTATTGAAACTCCAGTACCGGCCCACAGTCCAAGGGGGACAAAAGCATATCTTGCCGCAATTCCATAAATCACAACGCTGATTGCACCGAAAATTGAAGCTTTCATTACCGCTGAAGAAAAACCTGCGCCGTGTGAAAAATAGGTAATGAGCAGTGTTCCGAGAAACATCGCGGGAAACATAGTAAACACACCTCCCAGAAGAGGTCCGCCAATTCTTGTCAAAACAACAGCAATTGTAACAATGAAGCCGCTGATAATGCCTCGCATGACCATAAGCGTAAAGGTAAGCTTCACTTTCCTGCTCGATTCGGATCTGACCTGTAATTTTTTTTCCACAAAATAAAAAGAAACCATTAACAGGCAAATATATCCGGCAACAGAAAAAACAAAGTTATTAAACCTGAAAACCACAAGCACGGAAGCAAAAACAAACCACACAGCCAGCGCACCGGACAAGGCCAGCCAGAAATTAATCCTCACGAGAATGATGTAGGCAACGATAAAAAGGCAATTAATACCTCCGACTATAGGCACAACGGTTGTAGCTTCGGCTGCTACCCTTGTAGACTGTGTCCATGCAATAAAGAACAATCCAAGTAGAATGGTTGACGGCAACCCTGCCACAAGCCCACCCACTTTGCTGCCATACCGTTCGGCAATAACAGTTCCCGAAGTAACCCAGATGCTTCCTACTATGAATGACAATATGAGTTTTAATAAAAATACGTTATCCATAATGTAAAACAAATTCAAAATTCCAGGTACCGAATTCTATACAAATCCGTAATAAATTCTAATTGCTAATCTCCAAACAGGCACAAATATACAAAATTAAAATTATTAAAGCAAAACAAGTTTAGAATTTACTATCAACCATTAACTATCGGCTTATTAATCGGGTGATTTTACATAATATCTGATATAATATGTTGTATACCAACATAGGGGGCGTTTATGGCATTCAACAGGGTGGCTCGGTTCATAATAATAGGCTTTCTGATAGCCTTTTTCTTTTCCGCATCGAAAGTAGTCGGCATGTATGTGGATTGGCTTTTTTTTCGAGAAACCGGCTTGGAAACGATGTTTACAAGGGTTTTGTCCGCTGAGGTGCTAACGGGTTTTGCTTTTGGTTTTGTTTTTTTCATCTTTACTGCCGCCAACGTTCTGTTTGTATCCAAGATCAAGGCGCCTCCCGTTGATGTTTCATTTATGGGTCAGATGAGAATATCTCTGGACCCCAACAAATTTAGCGGTATATTCAAAATTTTCGGGTTATTGGTTTCCTGCTTCGGCGGGATAATGAGTGCATTATGGGGAAGCAGTCTCTGGCCACAAGTGCTTGCCTTTTTTAATAGCGTAAATACAGGGAAAACCGATCCAATCTTCAACCATGATCTAAGTTTTTATCTCTTTAAACTACCTTTTTTCGAATCACTGAATGCGTACACGGGTTTTCTTCTTTTCTTCACTATCATCCTGGTTGGCGCAGGTTACGCAGTAAGGGGCGGTTTCCTTTTTCTCGGCAACAGGTTGTCTTTTGTAAAACATGCGAGGATTCATATAACTTCTCTCGTTTTTCTGTTTTTTGTCAAACTGGCATTCGGTTTTTATCTTGACAGGTTTGAAGTGCTGTATTCACCCCATTCCGTCCTGACCGGCGCCGGATATGCCGACATAAACGCAAAGCTCATTATGCTGGGGGCACTGGCCCCCCTGACGTTTATAGGAGGCCTCGTTTTTTCCTGGGCAATATTTAAAGATAAACTTAAAGTTGCCCTCTTCCCGGTGATAGGGCTCGTTGCGGTTTATATGCTCGGCGTGGTGGTTTATCCGGGTCTTCTCCAGAATTTTAAGGTTGCGCCCAACGAACAGGCCATGGAGGAGCCCTTTATAAGGCACCACATTGCACTCACAAAATACGGCTATAACCTCCAGGACGTCCGGATGATACCTTTTGATGTATCCTTCAACCTCACCGCAAAGGATATAAGAAAAAACGATACAACAATCAAGAACATCAAGCTCTGGGATGAAAAACCTCTCCTCAAAACATACAGCCAGCTCCAGCAAATAAGGACATATTACCGGTTCAACGGCATTGATACCGATCGCTACACCATTGAAGGGGAATACAGGCAGATGATGTTGTCTGCAAGAGAGCTTTCTTATAACGACCTCCCCAGTAAATCATGGATCAATGAAAAATTTGTTTTTACACACGGTAACGGCATTGTAATGGGTCCTGTAAGTAAAATTTCCAAAGAGGGTCTGCCGGAATTTACCATCAAGGATATACCGCCTTCTTCGGCAACAGGCCCGAAGATTACGACCCCCGAGATTTACTTCGGCGAGCTTACCAGCGATTATGTTATCGTTAATACAAAAGTCCCTGAATTCAGCTATCCCACCTCAGGAGGAAATATATATACAACCTACAAGGGGTCAGGAGGCGTCCGTCTCGATTCGTTGTGGAAAAGGGCCGTTTTTTCATCCTATTTCCAGACTGCAAAGATCATTCTTTCCTCCGAGATAACACCTGAGAGCCGTATCCTTTACAACAGGAACGTTGTCCAGAGGGTACAGAAGATCGCTCCATTCCTGATCCTTGATTCAGACCCATACGTAGTTGTCGGGGATAAGGGTAAAATATACTGGATTGTTGACTGCTATACCGCATCGACGCGCCTGCCCTATTCTAAGCCCCTGAAAAACAGGATAAATTACATGCGGAATTCCGTGAAGGTTGTAATTGATGCCTACGACGGCAAAACCGATTTTTATGTGAGCGACCCTGAAGATGTTATCATAAAGGTCTACGGCGCAATATTCCCCGGCACATTCAAACCGATAAAGGAGATGCCTGGAGATATCAAGAAGCATATAAGATATCCGAGAGACTTCTTCGGCGTACAAACCTCTCTGTATGCAACGTTTCATATGAATGACCCCAAGGTATTCTACAACAAAGAAGACCTCTGGGAAGTACCTGTACATAACGAAAAGGCCATGGACGCCAATTACCTGATAATGAAACTTCCGGAGGAACAGAAAGAAGAATTCGTACTTCTTGTGCCATATACGCCGGCGAAGAGGGATAACCTGGCCGCATGGTTTGCTGCCCGGTGCGACGAACCTAACTACGGGAAGCTTCTTGTATTCACGTTTCCAAGGGACAGACTTGTTTTCGGGCCTCGACAGGTTGATGCAAGGATTGACCAGGATTCATATATCTCCCAACAACTCACACTTTGGGGCCAGCGGGGTTCGCAGGTTATCAGGGGAAAACTATTGATAATCCCTATAGAAAAATCACTTCTCTATATACAACCTTTGTATCTGGCTGCTGAAGATAAAGGGGGATTGCCCGAATTGCGGAGGGTTATTGTTGCATATGAAAACGATGTAGTCATGGAAGAAAACCTCGAACAGGCATTGGCGGCACTTTTCGGGAGCAGGAAAGTCATGCCGGCAACCGGTGGTGCAGCGCCGGCGGCAATTGTGAAAAAGACCTCCGTCCAGGACCTCGCAAAAGAGGCTGCGCAGATATTTGAAAGAGCCAAGGTACTTCAGAAACAGGGGGACTGGGCCGGATACGGGGAGCAGCTCAAAAAACTTGAGCAGACGCTGAAGCAGATGACGGGACAGTAAAGATAAATCAGAGAAGCCTCGTCCGGATTTCCCGGCGACGTTCCCGGGGCAGGATGATAGAAACCTCGGTTCCTTGTCCGGGCACGGAGTCAACATTGATCTGGCCCATATGCTCTTGAACGATTCGCTTCGCCATGGTAAGCCCCAGGCCCAGATAGTTGAATTTAGTTGTAAAGAAAGGATCGAAGATATATGGAAGGTCTTTTGGCAGGATGCCTTCCCCGTTGTCCTTTACCCGTATAAACACCTGATTGCCGGCAATTTCACCGGTTACGAATACCTCGCCGCCGGCCGGAATTGCCTCCAGGGCATTTTGCAAGATGCACCTTACAGCTCGAATCGTCAGAGCTAAATCACCATATAGCGGCATTGAAGGAAGAACCTCCGGGTCAGGAAAAGTAATTTTAATCGGGCTTCCTTCCAAATGATTGCTGAAGGCAGTCTTGACCCCCTCAAAGATTTCAGAGAGGGTTAAAGGCGAATAGCTGACCGGATAAACCCTTGCAAACTCCGCCAATCGATCGATTATGTATTCCAGACGCCTTGACTCATCATGAATAACCCTGGTGTAGTGGGAATATTCCTCATCAGACACCTTTTCCTTTGCTAATCGTAAGGCAAATCCTCCGATAGAGACTATGGGATTTCTAATCTGATGTGAAATTTGGTCGGTCATCATCCCAAGCCCGACAAATCTCTCTGAGCCGATATATTCTTTTTCCATGTTCTTAAGATGTGTAATGTCCTGCATGGTAAATATTATCAACTCATTGCCGTTTGCATCACCCCTATACAAAGCAGTGGAAAGGTTAACAAAAAAAGAACCTCCATCATTCTTACGTAATAGAGCTTCTCCTTCGAAACCCTTGCCTTCCAGGGTAATTTTCATGATATTGGATAAAAAAATCCGGATATCATCAGGAAGAAACAATATCTCGATGGATTTTCCATTCAGAGAATCTCTGGCATAACCAAGCAACTCTAATGCCAAATTGTTGGTAAAACGTATACGCCCCCGGATATCGGTAAGGATAATCCCTGTTTTAACAACCTCGACCAGCGTATTGCTCAGGTTTTGCGACCAGGATATTGAATCCATTTTTTACCTGCCTCTCATCCTTTTACATTCTATTATAGTAAACCTTTTAAAATCAAACATTCTCGACGACAGCGCACATCTTTTCGGGATTTGTAAGAGCAGATTGCCGGGTCATCAGATTAAAACGGATATGTTTTACCATCAGGCAGGGGGATGTCAAAGGCAAACATAACGGCGGCTATCATCTGGTAAAAGCCACACAAGACAACCAGTTCAACAACACCTTTTACGCCTAATTCCTTTATAAGTTCATCCTGGATGTCCGGAGGGATGGATTGACGTTCAAGAACATGCCGGACAGCGGTGAGCGCCAACTGGTGGATTTGATCTAATCCTTGGGGGGTATTGCCCATCCGTATTGCCTCAATAACGGTCTCCGGGATGCCTTCTTTTATGGCCGGCGGCACATGCATAACCCACTCATATGCAGCACCAATTCTGCGGGCTACAAAAAGGATGATCAATTCCCGCAAAGAACCGGGTAAACACCCTGAGCCAAATCTCAAAAAGCTGCCGAGACCGCCTATGCGCCCGGCAAGTTCGGGGTAGTTAAGCAAGCTCCTGTAGAGATCGTAGATATAACCCCTGTTTGATGCAAGCTCATAATAAACTTCTTCTATTTCAGGAGAAAGTGGTGATGTTATCGGATCGGGAAGCTTTGACATAAAACAAATCTCTATCTGAATAGATTCATATCAAGTGGCGCAGTGCACCTTTCAATCTACTTATTTTTTCAAAAGCATCGCGCCACTTGAGTACCCTCCCCCGAAAACTGAGATAACGATCAACTCGTCCTTCAGGAATCTCTCCCAGTTTTGCGATAGGGCAACAACTGTACTTGCACAACCTGTATTACCGGTTTCCTCAATATTTACAATCCGCTGACCGTTGTTTAAACCAAGACTCTTTGCAACATTCTCTATTATCCTGGAATTGGCCTGATGCGGAATAAAATGGACAATATTTCCCAGTGTAAAATCATTCTTTTTTAAAATATTTTCAACCTCAGACACCATGTACTTACATGCATAAACAAAGACATCTTTTCCGAAAGGCATTTGCAGCCCGCCATTCCCGGGTCTCAAATGTACACCCTCGATGCCTTTTCCAATGTGCCCGAGCCCTGTTGTATTCAGGTCAATAATCTTAACGTCGCTTTCCGAGAGCTTTTCTTTTGAAATAAAGGCAACTCCGGCGCCATCCCCCCACAAATAGCCTGATTGTTCATCCCTGTCGTTGTTGTAAGCGCTATTGTGTTCCGAAGTAATAACGATTGCCTTTCGCGCCTTGTTTATAGCAAAATACCCTTCGACAATTTCCACTGCATTGAGAAATGATGAACATGCGGAAGTAATTGTGACGGCTTTTGCCCGATGGATATTGAAATGGCTCTGCACCGCATGGGCAAGTGTTCCAACGGTATCATAAGGTGTGTATGTGGCGCCGACAATGAGGTCAACATCACTCAGATCATACGGAAGCTTATCGATTGCAGCTTTTACCGCTTCGATCGCCATGGTGTTTGTGTTCTCGTCAGGACCTGCTTTTGTCCTTGTCCTGATTCCTGACCGTTTAAAAATCCACTCGTCAGTCAACCCGTTTAAATTGGTGTAGTGTTTGTTTGCAATAATTGTTTCAGGCAAATAATGGTAAGTTGCATTGATGTACATATTGTTATTGCTATATAAGAGCAATTCCTTTCGTATGGATCGGATATTGCGACCCATTTTTTTAAATTATCCCTGAAATATCATTCAAAAAAGTTCAGAGAAACCTGTCAGAGTGCTACAACTAAAACGATTAACTTCATTGCGATAAGTACCTTGCGTTAAGTTATAATTATACCAGTAATATACAACGGTGTCAACGCGAAAGTAAATGCCGGAGTTGTCCGGAAGCTTCATGGAAAATATTTGTTGCAATAAGCTTCCGATTACGAGAGAATGCATTACATTTGAGGGTTATGATATGAAAAGGTTACATAATATTTTTCCTTGTGTTGTTGTTTTAGTTTCTCTTTTCCTGCTTGCGGGCTGTGCCGGTCCATCCTCCGTTACATATTCCGTATATGATGGCGGCGGACTTGAAACCTCTACCGAAACCGTAGAGTATGACGGCAGAGGCGGATCAAGGGTCGTAGCCGAAAACGGCCTGCCTCTTGAGGATGCGAGCGGTTTCAAGGAAGATCAGAATCTTATGGATTATGGCCTTGGCAGAGATTTTGGGCTGGAAGAAGGTCACGGGCTGATGCCCTGATGTAAATCCAACCTGTATCTCTTTCACATTTCGTAATTGTACCTATCCTTGTCCCGTATTCCACAGCCTCCACACATTATCTATCTCCCGCCTCCCACCTCCCATTTCCTATCACCCTTCACTTATCACCTGCCTCCTACCTCCTATCATCCCGCTCTTCACAATCATCTCCCTGTTCGCCGCACCCGGCGGGACCATCGGAAAAACATTCTCGCTATAGCGAATAGGAACATCGATGATGCACGGTCCCTTCCCTTTCAGCATAAGCTCAATGGTCTTCACCGGATCGAGAGCTTCTTCGAGATTTATTCCACGAATGCCAAACTGGCGGCCAATTGCAGCGAAATCGAGTTTTGAATCGAACTTCGATGCAATGTAGTTCCCGTTAAAAAACAACTCCTGCTGCTGCCTTACAAGACCCAGGTGCTGATTGTTCATGATAATCACGGCGACCTTCAGACCAAGATCGGCAAGCGTTGCCATCTCTTGTATGTTCATCTGAATAGAACCATCACCACTGATGCAGATGACCTGTTTGTCGGGATTTGCAAGGGCAGCTCCGATAGCGGCCGGCAGACCGAAGCCCATGGTCCCCAGGCCCCCTGAAGTAAGCAGCGTTCTGGACCGGCGGAAGGGATAGGCCTGTGCAACCCACATCTGATGCTGTCCCACATCGGTCGTGATGATCGTATCGTGCCCGACAATCTCACTTATCCTTCGCATGAGATTCAACGGGTTAAGCGGATCATCGGATTGCGGGGGCAGCAGAGGATGCTCGCTTTTTATCTTTTCAATGCGCTGTGTCCACGCTTCGCGTCCGGTCTCATCTACAAGGGGCACAATACCTTCCAACGCCTCTTTCACATCGGCTACAAGAGAGATGTGGGACCTCTTGATCTTGTCGATCTCCGAGACGTCGATATCGATATGGACAATGAACGCCTGTGGACAAAATTCCTTTACTCTGCCGATGGCCCTATCGTCAAACCGCACCCCAAGGGCAAACAGAAGGTCGATCTCGTCGAGGATATAGTTCGTGCACGCGGCCCCGTGCATACCGAGCATACCGAGGTAAAGAGGATGGTCAGGGGGGATCGTGCCGAGCCCCATCAGGGTCAGCGCAATAGGGGTGGAATTCTTTTTCACAAGATTGAAGAGTTCCGCCTCTGCCCCGGCACTTATGATCCCGCCCCCGGCATATATGAGGGGCCGCTTTGCATTGCCGATCATGCGCGCGATCTCACTGATCCTTTCTTCGTCGATCTTCGGATGGACGGACGACATGGCAGCGGGCCATGAGTCAAGATTAACCTCCTGCAGTTGCACATCCTTCGGAACATCGATGAGCACCGGACCGGGACGACCGCTTTCGGCAATACAAAATGCCTCTTCAATGATGGAGGGCAGGTCTCCGGCTTCCTTTACCAGATAGTTGTGCTTCGCAATGTTCATGGTCATGCCGAAGGTGTCAACCTCCTGGAACGCATCGGTGCCGATCATCGTGCTGGCCACCTGGCCGGTGATGGCCACGAGGGGGACCGAATCGAGTTTCGCATCGGCAATAGCCGTGATGAGGTTTGTCACGCCCGGCCCCGAGGTGGCGAGACAGACGCCGGCCCTGCCCGTCGACCGTGCCATGCCCTGAGCAATAAAGCCTGCCCCCTGTTCGTGACGCGCGAGGATATGGCGGATGCGGCTTTTATAGAGGGCGTTGTAAATGGGGAGGTTGGCCCCACCCGGAATACCTGCCACAATATTTACACCCTGTCTCTCCAGTGCTTCGATAATTATTTCGGCGCCGCTTCGTTTCATCATCCGCTCCTTTCATATTTATGGAATAAAAAAAGCCTCTGACGGTCTGCACCGCCAGAGGCTTAAGGGTTTCCTTTATATCAGGCTTTACCCGGGACCCGTCGGTGCAAAGCAATGCACGACGACTACAAGCACTACGACAACGAGGATAAGGGCATTGTTTATTAAGGTCAGGGATTCTGTCTTGAGGGTCTCTTTCATCATATCAGCCTCAACATATAGAAGCAGTATATAGTATATAAATCATGACCGTTGGAGTCAAGGATTTATTGGGAAACACAGTGTATTATATTATATCTTGTGTCGCAAAAGAAAATTGGGCGGGTGTCCGGTGGCTTGCAGGGTACCTTCACAACGAACGGGTTTCGATAGGCAGGCCATGATGCACTTGTTACATTTTGAGGTACATCTGTTGCTTGTGGAATGAATTTACCAAATAAGCACGTACCGGCGGTTGCTTTGGATAAACCCCGGCACGTGTCATATTAATGCTTTACTTTGCGGCAGGTTGCCATTGTGTAGCTGCCTTCATGATCTGTGGAAAATCGCCGTCCATTTTCTTGCGTATGCCTTCCTGGTTATGCCCGGCAATGGGATGAGCCACCACTACGAGAGAAACCTCAGGGATACCTTGTTCTTTTAAGGTATCCTTAAACAAGTTTACAAAAGAGGTGGTGGTTATTGAAACAGTGGGAATCCCCATCTTTTCAACATTAAGCTGGTCAACTACCAGCCATGCGGTGCAGACACCTCAGTCGGCCTGTGACGCGATCACCAGATTAGCTTTCAGCGCAGCTATTTTTGCCGCCACTTGTTTGCTCGCCTCAGCACTCTTGGAGATGGAAGCAGTAGATTTGTCTGTCTCCCACAATTTGATGATCTTCACATTTTTTACCTGCTGGGCAAGAAGCTCACCCAGGCGGGTAAGATATTTATCGCCATTGGGCTTTCCGTTCCATCGCAAAACAACCGTTTTCCCTTCGAGGCTTGCCGGATGAGCATTCAACTTAACGGGGCCCACCTTGGGAAGCTCTTTGTCCGGCGCAGCCGTTGCAAAACCGGCAATAAAAAACAGAAACAAAAGCCCCATAACCATGTATGTTAAAAAATTCCTGTTCATAGTTCTTGTCCTCATTTCACTTTACCTTTTTCCACGGGATAACCCGCTGCTTCCCATGCTTCCCATCCATCTTTCAGGGTTTTTACATTCGCAAACCCTGCGCTGAGAAGCTGGGCAGCTACGTCGGCGCTATCCGATTCACCGGGTCCGCATGCACAGTAAGTAACGATCAGTTTGCCTGAAGGAAGGGCCTTTTTTGCCGCAGCAGCCACATCCATTGCCCAAGGCAAAGAAACCGCGCCCTTTATGCGCTGCCGGTCAAAATCGCCTTTTGGCCGGTTATCTACTATGACCACGGCGGTTCCATCATCAATCATTGCCTTTAATTCCTTGACGTTCACGCGGGCAACATCATCAGATGATGCCGCATACACTCCGGCAGCAGTTATCATAACGAGAACCGCTAAAATCAAAATGGTTTTTTTTGATAAATACACCTTGCATCGCCTCCAATCAAATCCCGCCTCGGCCCCCCTCTTTTCGGAGGGGGACGGGGGGATTATTTTTGTATATTCCTTCTTTTTATCTACGCAGCTACTCCGTAATCTTCTCTACATTCCAGTGGCCGTGTCCCATCGGAATAAAGGCATTCTGAGCGCCTGCGCTGCCGCCGACGACAATAAACAGATCACCGGGTTTCTTTCTTGGCTTACCATACATGAAATCTCTATTCAGTCTTGTTTTCCTATAGATATGATCGAGCACAAACTCTTTCGTATAGCCGGCCTCTACAAACTGCTGTACCTGGTTGTTGCTCAGAATCAGGACGCCTCCGCGTTCCCTGAACTCAGTAACAAAAGGCAATAATGCCGGGATGATCTCCTGTTCCAACTGGTCCTTTGCCCTCGTATTGTTAAGCGGGTTCATACCGCCTGCATGGGCAGGGAACTGACCGTCATAGACAAAAACGATGCTCTCATCCGGTTTATAACCCAGCGTTACCTGAAGCGGCGTCCAGGGATTTTTCATGGGCGTCAGCAATCCGGGGGTCATGACTTCCGCCGGCGCTTCCGCTCTCAGGAACTGGGTCATAGTACCGGCCTGGCCGATAACCTTGGATTGGTTCAGATAGTAGTTGTTTCCGCCTATGTTGTTAAGGATAAGCCTTACTGCATAACCGATCCTGTTATTCGAGGTCTCGCCATGGGGAGCCCAGGCGCCTCTTACGGCGCTGATGTTCAGCTTCTTGGCAATAGGACCGGCCACCATAACATGGATATCCCCGGGGTTGGCCGTGCCGAGCAAGCCGGCGGCATTCAGAAAGTCTTCACCTGCGTAGCCCATTCCACCGTCTTTTTTCTCGTACGGGTCTTCAAGGGCCTTCACGACAGCGATCAACAACGGCATTTCCTCGGGTTTGCATCCTGCCATGACTGCGTTAATAGCTATCTTCTCGACAGTGGCCTTCCCTCTCAGGAGGTCAAGCACGGCAACAACATCATTCCTATTAAGCTTCGTTCCTTTAAGCATCGCCTCAACGCGTTCCTTTGTGGGGGGGACAAGCGGTAATCCTGCGCTCCAAAGGTGTTTTCTGAAAAACTCATCAAACTGCCTGTATGTGTCTTTACCTTCAAATTTTATGACCTTCGGCTGCGGTTTCAGAAAATCCTCTACCTCGGGCGTCATCTTATACGGTTTTGGTGCTTTTGTCAGGGCGGCAATAATGGCATCGAGATTTTTCTCGGCGATATCCGCCACTGTCCTGGGACTTTCCCAGGTAAATGCTTTATCAACAACTATCATGGGTGCATACTGTATCCCATAGGCCCAGGTACGGGTCTCAAAAGCGGTTACGAACATTTCGCTTATTACTGTTACGGTGGGTATGCCTAATCTTTCCAGTTTTGCATGATCCTCGGAACTCCGAGCGGTGTTGCTGCCTCAGCACACCACCGCGTTGATAACAGCATCGACTCCCGCGGCTTTCATGGCATTATAATCTGCATGGTTGTGATAATGTGTAGCTACAGTGATTGCATCCTCATGCTTCGGCCATACAAAATCAAGGGATTCCCATATTGCCCCACCCTTTGCAGTGGGCCGTTTGATAAATTGTTTGAATTTGATATTCGGGTATTTCTTCTTCAACAACTCTTCAAGGGCATTCATATAATATACGCTGTTGGCCTTGTTCTGGTTGAGTAACCCGATTGTCTTGCCGTCCAGCGTGCTGAGCCGGGGCGCAAGCTTGTAAAAACCGTCTGCGCGTTCGGCAAAGGGATTCATGACTTCCAGTGTCTCTTTCGGCGCTGCAGTTGCCGGTTGGGGCAGTACGCACATGCCGATCAGCATGGCCCCAAGGAAAAGCCCCAGCAGCCCTTTAATTGTAATTCGGCTTTTCATATTCTTTTCTCCTTTTTGTTGATTCGCACGTTATTCATTGAACCGATTCCTTTCACATTGTTCTCCGCTGCTTAACAGCTCCTGCGTTTCAGCAACGGAACTCCGTCAATTTGACCGATCCCAAAACCTGCTTCCATAAAGTATATGTATTTTCCGCATCACCTCCTTTAATGCCTGGTACGCTGAAACCGGCCGTGTTTTTATCAGCACTGGGTCTCATACTCCCTTTGCTTTTCCTTATCTATACCTGGAGCAGACGGGTCCGGAGGCGGCGCAGGGGAGGTATCCGGTGCAGGGGCCGGCGGGCTCTTAATCTCGCCTGTACCCTGCTGCGGGGCTGGTTGGGTCTGTTGCGCCCCTGCAATTGAAAGCCCGCCTGCCAGAAGGAGCATGATCCCTCCTATAAATACGACGGCTAACATTAATGCTGTAAATCTTTTCATTGTATTATCCTCCTTTAACAAGATTGCGGGGTTAATGGCCAATCAGGGATCAACCCCGCTTTCATTTCATTTTCCATATTACCTTTTAACTTCACGCGCAGCCCAGCCGCCGTGACTTGATTTGCCGATGAAGGCGCCGTGTCCGCCGACAGGCGCGCCTGCCACGACGATAAAGAGATCCTGATCCGCCGTTTCCCCGTTTATGATAGGATATTTAACGGTCGGATCCCACATAAGCTTACGTGTAAGACCCATTGTTTTCGCTTTGATTCTCGGACCACGGGTGGTAAACCCGTTTTTCCTGATTTCTTCATATATCTTCGGGCTGAATCCGGTACCGAGCAGATATTCCTTTGTCTTGGCCACGGTAAATCCGTCTCTTGCAAGGATACGTGTGTGCTCAGGGGCAAACATGACTATCCCTGTTCCCCGGCCGCCTCCCTGCAGGGTAAGATCGGCGAGTTTATCTGCAAAATTCCTCAGGAGCCCTTCGCCGCTGATCGGCTGAGTAGGTGAATCAAAGGGAGAGATACTGATAGGACCCTGTGTGGGCATCACAAACACTACATTCTGGTCGGCTTTAAAACCAAGCTGAACGCTCATCAGGTCCCAGTCGCCGTCAAGTTTCGGATAATTCTGCGCCAATACCATAGAATAATCGGCGGGGAGGTAATATGTGTGTTGCTGAAAACCGCCAGGGGTGTCGTTTCCGCCGATATTACGGATACAGAGGCTAAGGGCGCGCCCGATTGTAGAATTTGCCCTGTTCCCGGGACCCATAACACTCCATGAGTAGTTTAAGCCAAGCTCTTTCACGATCGGCCCGTTTATCACTACCAATGGTGCATTCCCCGGATCTGTCGTTGCAGCCGATCCGTCGAGCATGACCTTCGGGTCCGATGCAGCATCTACAGCAGCAATAATTACATCAAGATATTCCGGTCTTGCGCCCGCCATGACCGCATTGATGGCGATTTTCTCAACGGTTCCCTTTGTAAAGAACGGCGGCACATAAGCAATAAGTTCATTCGGTTTACGTTTGGTGCCTTTCAGCATTGCCTGTACCCGCTCCTTTGTCGGAGGAATAACAGGGAAGCCGTCGGACCACTTCTTGTTCATAGCATATTTGTACCATGCTTCGAGGACATCCTCTCCTTTTTTGGTCTTAATCTCGATCACATCGGGTTTGTTGTCCCGTTTCATGGCTGATGCAGCAGTCGGACGCGTAAGCCCGTAAACGATCTTCTGCATGGCATCATCTACGATAGCATTCACTCCTTTTCTATCTGCCTGGGAAACTTCCGCAGGCACAACGGCAGTGGCAAGACCGCTAAGTCCGAGACCTACTGCCCTGATATGAGCTTCATGCTCAAAACGGTCTGTAACGATATCAACTGTTGGTATTCCTCTTTTTTCGAGTTCCACAAGATCGTACACACTGTACGATGTGCAGGACCCTCAGCTGGATAATGCCATGATTATGGCATCAGGTTTTTGTGCTATGAGTGCATCGATGTCTCCGGGCCTGTCATAGGCCTTCTTTGCCCAGAGCGTCCCTTCCTTCCCGCCGACAATCGTGGCGGTAGGAAACATCTTTTTCAGGTTCTCGTCAACCCTTTCCAGAACCTCAAAGGCATTCGCCCTGCGAGCCACATAAAGGGCTATCTTTTTACCTTCCAGGGTATCGAGACGTTTGGCAAGGGGTTTTAATTCCGTCTTCGGCTCGCCTACCGGATTCATAATCCGTAAAACTTCTGCCGGTACAGGAGTTGCCCAGACAGCAAAAAGGGCTATCGCGAACAATCCTAATGCCAGCTTTTTCCATTGTGTCTTCATTACATCCTCCTCTCATAATTACTGGGGCTCACGCTTGTCCCCGTAAGGGGGTCGCCCCTTACGGTTCTTCATAATAGGTCGAATATGCCGTATAGGACCTATTCAAATTGTTGAATCACCTCCTTTTGATAGGCATTAAAAAAGTTACCAAACCATGTGAAATTTCTTTTTCACTTGTTCGGAAAGACGGTTTCCAACAGCAAGCCAGTGGCGGGAATAGTCGGGAGCATACATTATCGCAATCGAAAAGATCAGCATGGGAATATCCATATAAATCGTCACCGATGCAAGCGTACCGACTATGGCGCCAAAGCAGCCGCAATCAATTTCGCGTCCCTGGGCAAGCACCATACCCTTGGCAATAAAAAAAGCGATGCTCATGAGGCCGCCTCCTAATGCAGAAAGGCGGGTTAACACCCCGAAAAGCAATCCGAGGGCAACGCCAAGCTCAATAAACGGCATTACCAGGCCGAAGGGGCGAGCCAGGATCATTGGAAGAACGCCAAAATCATACACCACATCTACCGAATATTTCTCAACATCCACAAGTTTGCCGATCGACGAAACGAGAAATACCCCTCCAAGGAGTAAACGAAATATAAAAATAACATAGCGGTTGCCGAACAATTTATGAGTCCAGACCGATTTCTTTTCTGTTACCGTTTTATTTTCCATAATGAATGCCTCCTTTTCTTATGCTGAACCATCCTGTGTTGTCTCATTCAAATTACTTTCAATCCACACAGAGTATTCTACAAGTCCGAAAGATTTGAGCGTCTGGGATAAACTTAAGGCAGGCCTGCTTCCCTGGGGCCGTGGAGAATCTGTTTCCCATAAGAACATAACCGACAAGTCGCCTTGAAATGAGGCGTTCCTGTGGACCCTTACCTCCAAAAGGCCTGATTCTCCGACGATACTTTTTGTGGAATCGCGCAACAATTCAGGAAACCATTTTTCATCACCCTGAGGAGTCCTTAAGCGTATCATTTCCATCCATCTCATATCTTTGGCCCGTATTATACATAGCAAAAATTGTGCCATGATTAACATGTAACAATATCAGTATGTTATAAACTGTAGTATAAATTCTGCTGCATACGGCAGAAATAAACTGGCATATTTTACAGAAAACGTATAAACTATCAAATATGGCAGCTTATTATGGGAAGGCTTATGAAGGTAGATGAAAATATTTTTTTCAGAGAGGTTGCCCTCCGGATATGCGGAAGCCTTGATATAGATAAGGCGCTCCGGCATTGCTTCCTTTATGTACGTGATATTATACCTACCAGCGAACTGAGCCTGACGGTTTACAATCATGACGAAGGCACCCTGGAAGTTGTCGCCGTTGCCAACGATAAGGGCAGTTTTCCCGGAACAGATGAGATATATATCCCTCCGCATCTCAGGAAACAGCTTGAAGAACCGGGGGAATACCCCCGCGTGAGGGTCTCGAATGATATTTATCAAGACGATATTACAAGGTTGATCGCCAAAAAGTTCAACTACCCCGATTCTTCTGTTATCGTGGCCCGCCTTACTATGGAAGGTAAGCTCGTCGGTTCACTGATTGCCCGTGTAATCGGGAAGGGAAAGTACACCGAGGACCACGTGCATTTATGGTCTCTTGTAAATGAGCCGGCGGCTTTAGCCCTTGCAAATAGCCGGCAATGCCTGGAACTCCTCAAGCTGAACAAATTTCTTTCGGATGATAACAAATACTTTCAGGATGAATTACGGAAAGACTTCAGCGAAGGAATTATAGGCGCTGAGTTTGGCTTGAGAGAGGTAATGGAGCAGGTTGTAAGTGTGGCGCCATCTCCGAGTCCTGTATTACTCTATGGAGAAACCGGAACCGGTAAAGAAATTATTGCAAATGCAATACACAGGCTTTCGCCGCGGAACCAGGGGCCCTTAATTAAAGTCAACTGCGGGGCTATCCCGGAATCTCTCATAGACAGCGAACTCTTCGGTCACGAAAAAGGTGCTTTTACCGGCGCCATAGCGCAGAAAAGGGGGCGGTTTGAGCGTGCAGATGGCGGCACCATCTTTCTCGATGAGGTCAGCGAGCTTCCGCTGAGTGCCCAGGTAAGATTATTGCGGGTGCTTCAGGAAAAAGAGATAGACCGGGTTGGAGGAACCCAGCCGATAAAAATTGACATCAGAATAATTTCAGCCACAAACAGAGACTTGAGGAAATTAGTTAAAACAGGCGAATTCAGAGATGACCTTTATTACCGCCTTGGAGTTTTTCCCATATATATACCTCCTCTTCGTGAACGGAAGGGAGATATTTCGGCCCTTGTCCAACATTTCAAAAGGAAAAAGGCAGAAGAGATGGGATTACATTCTATTCCAAAACTTGCACCGGGCGCTATCGAACGACTCATGGAATACGAATGGCCCGGCAATGTGAGGGAATTGAATAATGTTGTCGAAAGGGCACTTATAGTGTACAGGGAAAAGCCTCTTGCCTTTGATGACATTCTTGGTTTCTCCGCCAAACAAAATAAACATGCCGTATCGATAGACAATGAAGATGATTTATCTATTGAAAACATAGAGGCAAGTCATATCAGGCGTATTATGGAAATCACGGGCGGAAGGGTTGAGGGCGAAAAAGGCGCTGCCGTTCTTCTCGGGATCAAGCCCGGCACGCTCCGGCACAGAATGAGAAAACTGGGCATCCCCTTCGGCAAATCTGCGGGGGATATGAAATCCGATAAACATTGAACATCAAATGGGCGACATCCGGACACTAAATTTGCAGAAAAGCCCCCTATACTTGATAAGTAGTTTAATTTATCCCGGATACGTCATTGGAAACGATGCTCATCTTTCTGCAACAGCCGCCTCGATATTTCCTTTCCATTACAGTACATTGATGAATCTCGCCGGTAACGAAAAGATATTGTCAATATTTGCATGAAAAAGGAAAACAAGATAAATTTATCTCTCACAGAGCACACGGAGAACGCAGAGTTTTTTATATTATTTTTGCCGTGAATTATGAAACTGCTTAATGTATGGCAATTCCATGGCCTGATTTTATTGACTTCTCTTAAAATCAGGCCGGAAACAAAAGATGCTCTCTGCGAACCCTGCGGTCTCGAACGACCGAAGGGAGTGGGCGAGAGATAAGAATTTTGGATGTATTTTGACAAAACCAACGAAAAATAAAGGAGGATGAAGTATGAAACGGATATTAACGACAATGTGGGTGGTTCTTCTGTGTATGGTATTTCTGTGCCTTCCTGCCGGAGCGCAGTCCGGAAAACAAGAGAATCCGTCGGCTCAGGACTTGCTCGTCAAGAGCGAAGTAGAAACTGCGGTCAGCATGCTTCATGCAATCTTTAAAAAACATCAGCAGGGGGCAATGACATTTGAGAAGGCAAAAGAGCTTGGGGCTGATCTTCTGCGCGAGCTCAGGTATGGGACCGACGGATATTTCTGGGCGGATACAACAGAAGGGGTCAATGTGGTTCTCTATGGTCGAAAAGATGTGGAGGGACGGAATCGGCTTGAAGACAAAGACCAAAATGGTACGCTCTACGTAAAGGAATTTCTGGTAAAAGGCAAGTCCGGCGGCGGGTATGTCGACTATTTGTTCACGAAGAAGGAACAGACCGAAGCTCAACCGAAAAGATCATATGTGCTGCTGTTTAAACCGTTCGGATGGGTTGTGGGCAGCGGGTATTACCGCTAATAAATCCAAGTGGAGAGGCGACGATTACGCTATACACAACTCTTTCCGGGGACCCTCTCCTGATCCTGCCGGACCGCTATATATTTAAAGCACCGGTGGAGATCAACAGACTTGGGGGCTGAGGCAAAAAGATGAAGTACGATTTTGATCAGGTTGTTGAGCGAAAAGACACCGACAGCATTAAATGGCAAAGGTATGGCAATGAAGTTATCCCCTTGTGGGTAGCGGATATGGATTTTGTTTCTCCTGAGCCAATTGTTGAAGCCCTGCATGAACGGGTAGATCATCGGGTTTTCGGATATGGAGGGCCGGGCAAGGAACTCATACGCATTATCCAGGAACGGCTTAAGAGGCTCTATAAATGGGATGTCCCGGCGGAACAGATCATTTTTGTGCCCGGTCTGGTAACGGCACTCAATCTCGCATTTCTGCTTTTTGCAGATCCTGGGGATGGTATATTAGTTCAACCGCCTGTGTATTCACACTTTATTACGGATCCGGTTATCCGTGGCCGCACGCTGGTTGATCCCCCATTAATTAAAAAAGGTGACGCCTACGAAATCGATTTCGATGCATTCGAGGAAGCGATCACTACCCGCACCAGGATCTATGTGCTCTGCAATCCCCACAACCCCGTTGGCCGTGTGTTCCGGACAGATGAACTGGAGCGGCTCGCCGATATCTGTATACGCCACAATATTCTCATTTGTGCCGATGAGATTCACTGTGATCTCCTCTACCCGGGTTACCGGCATATACCCATTGCCACTCTTGGCAACGAGGTCGCCGACCGGACCATTACCCTGATGTCGCCAAGCAAGACCTTCAACCTGGCCGGCTTGAGTTGCTCCTTCGCAATCATCACAAACCCTATCCTTCGGAAAGCCTGGGTAAGGGACAGCGAGGGGCTTATCCCGTATGTAAACATCATGGGCCTGACAGCAGCCCTGGCAGGCTTCAAGGACGGACAGGACTGGTTGGGGCAGTGCCTCTCCTACCTGAAAGGCAATAGAGATTTTCTGCTTGAATATGTGCGGGAAAAGCTTCCTTCCATCACCATGACGCATGTGGAAGGAACATATCTCGCCTGGCTCGACTGCAAGCAATCCGGAATACCGGGGAACCCTTTCCATTTCTTTCTTAAGGAGGGTAAGGTGGCGCTCAATAACGGGGCTGAATGCGGAAAGGGCGGAGATGGATTCGTAAGGCTTAACTTTGCATGTCCGAGGAAGACTCTGGTCGATGGCCTCGAGCGGATGGCAGGTGCTTTAGAGAGGTTATAGATGGTAGAATATTATTGACATTTATCCGGTACGATATCACAATAAAATAAGTATGCCGCCCGAAAAACCGTAAGGCAGAAGGGTTATTAAGAAGATATCACATGAATGATGCATCTTTTCTTGGACTGGTTCAAAACGCCTCATTACTGCTGGCCGTGGCTTTCATTTTTGATGTGGCTACAATCCGGTGGCAAGCAAGTCGAACGTTTTTCCGGCAGGCAATTGTCGGTCTTGTTCTCGGAGCCACCGGCATTACCGTCATGCTTACACCCTGGACATTCATACCGGGAATCGTATTTGATACACGCTCAGTACTGGTCGGCATTTCCGGACTCTTCTTCGGATTATTTTCTGCCTTGACAGCGATGACGATGACTGCAGCATTTCGTTTATACCTGGGAGGAACAGGGGCCTGGACGGGTGTTGCCGTAATCCTCGCATCAGGAGTGATAGGAATTATCTGGCGGCACTTTCGCCGTCGGCCGTTGACCAAGATTTCCTGGCGTGAACTTTATCTTTTTGGTATGGCGATTCATTTGGCAATGCTGGCCATAATGTTCACATTGCCCAAGGAAACAGCCCTGCGGGTACTTTCAAACATCAGCTTGCCGGTGCTTGTAATCTATCCACTCGGAACCGCCTTGCTGGGAACGTTAATGGTCAACAGGCTGCAGCGCGAACAATCCGATGAGGCACTGCGTGAGAGCAAACGCCAATATGAAACCCTGGCAGCCAACATAGCGGTTGGCGTCTATCTCTTGCGCACCACACCAACTGAAGTGTTCTCTTTCGAGTATGTCAGCCCCCAGATGTCGAAAATGCTTGGCTTAGCTGCGGAAAACATCCTGGCAGATCCGCAACTTGCTTTCCGGCCTATTCACCCCGAGGAGTTGGAGACTTTTGTCAGACTGAACAGTGAAAGAATTAAAGCCGGAAAACCCTTTTTGTGGGAAGGTAGAGCAGTCGTCACAGGAACAATCAAATGGCTGCGAATTGAGTCGCAACCTCAACCGTTGAGTAATGGAGATATTTTGTGGCATGGAGTCGTTGCCGATATCACCGAACGTAAAATAGCAGAGGAGAAGCTGCAACAGAGCGAACAAAAATACCGCTCCATCTTCGACAACGCTATTGAAGGCATCTTCCAGACAACACCTGAAGGGCGTTTCGTAAGCGTCAATCCTGCAATGGCACATATACACGGGTTCGCATCCCCGGAAGAAATGATATCGGATATTACCAATATAGGCGAACAAATGTATGTAGACCCCGAAGACAGGGAAAGGTACCGTAAGATACTTGAAGAACGCAGGACAATAAATAATTTTGAAGCGCAGGTCTACAGAAAGGACGGTACCCGTATATGGACTTCCACCAGTTCCCTTGCCGTAAAGAATACTGACGGCAGGGTAATTCGTTTTGAAGGTACCGCAACAGACATCACCCCCCGCAAACTCGCCGAAGAATCCCTCCGGCAGACCCTTGAGAAACTCCGCAAGTCCTTAGCCGGCACCATCCAGGCCATGTCGCTTACCGTAGAGACAAGGGACCCCTATACCGCAGGCCATCAGAGGAGGGTATCGAACCTTGCCTGCGCCATAGCTCAGGAAATGGGACTACCAAGCGATGCAGTTGATAATATCCGTATGGCAGGCATCATACATGACATAGGAAAGATATCGGTTCCGGCTGAGATATTAGCTAAACCTACCAAACTTACCGACATAGAGATGAGTCTCATCAAGGTTCACTCCCAGGCAGGATATGACATACTGAAAGATGTTGAATTGCCCTATCCCATAGCGGAG